>Ga0208407_1000178_pt1 | contig 29746 bp, 31 predicted proteins | sample ETNtaG_9_FD_185775 | JGI IMG/M metagenome (GOLD analysis project Ga0208407, IMG submission 185775) | Marine microbial and viral communities from oxygen minimum zone, Eastern Pacific Ocean - ETNP201406SV69 (SPAdes) (version 2) | ecosystem: Environmental > Aquatic > Marine > Oceanic ...
GTATTCTGATGGCTTTGATGACCAACTGGAGCACCGACCCGTCGCAAACCGAGAGCGTGCGCGAGCCGGGTGCACGCTAAGCGGAAGAAACCCGCTGATCTGGGTTCAAATCCCAGTGCCCCCACCAAAATAATGCCTAGCGAACGGTCTACTATGCAGTCCGATTTCGGTTGGATTGAAGACATACGCGTGCTCGCATGCAGATAATGAACAGGTCTCCGATAGCACTCGCTCTGGTTGCCCTGATGATCTCTCCTATGTCTGGAAGCATCGCCGCATCGAACTCGGATGAGTCATCTCAGCCAAGCTCCTTGTTCGGGCCTCAGCTAATTGGCCACGGACAAATCTCAGAAGTTCCAGAACAGGGTGATATCTGGTGGGATCCAGATGTCGAATGGTGGGAGGTTTCTACCTTGGATGAAGATCGCGATGGCATCCACGACTCTATCCAGAATGCCTCCGGGCCGGTAAACATCGGACTATCATTTTCCAGGGAAATCTCCGACGAAGACAGGACCACCCTCGAATCATTGGGATTCGAAATACATCTTGAGTTGCCAATAGTTGATGCTGTTCTGTTGGGTGATGTCCACCCATATGAGGCCGTCGAACTCGCAGAACTGGATGGCGTTGCTATGGTCGAAAGATACGGCTCAGTCGTATTCTATGGTGACGTGCAGACTCCTGCAGTGAAGGCCAGCAACTCTTCAGAGTATCCCATTGGGGCATGGGACTTCGGACTATCGGGGACGGGGATTAATATCGCTATGGTAGATACTGGAGTGGATAACGAGCATCCCGGTCTGGAGGGTAAGTTCGTGGCCGGATATGATGCGGTCTGCTACTTGCACAGCGATCCCCAGTGCATCCTCTCCGGTGGTCGAGCGGAAGATGGATCCTTTGACCCCGATGACGGGAATCAGCATGGCACGGCTTGCATGGGCATGGCCAGCGCAACAGGTCTGGAGGCAGACGGGACGCAATCTTCATTCTACGGTTCGGCACCAGATGCTGGACTCGTGGATGTCAGAATAGGTACCGATGTAGGAGCCGGCCCATTCGAGAACTACTTGCTCGAACAGGAGGCATATGAATCCGCAATGAATGGCCTCCAGTGGATCATTGACCACAAGGATGACGCCTGGCCCGGGGTTGAAGAGGAGAATCACGGCATAGACATAATCTCCCTTTCTTGGGGGATAACAAGTCACGAGAGTGGGGGTTCCGATGGCTCAGACATGCATAGTCGAATTCTGGATGAGGCAATGGAAGCGGGGATAGTTGTCTCCAATGCTGCAGGCAACGACGGGGAGGACAACGACGGCCTTTCTGGGATGAGCTCTTCCTCCCTCTCGATCACCGTCGCAGCAACAGATGACATGAATACAGTAGATCGCTCAGATGATGAAATCGCCGGCTATTCATCCAGGGGACCTAGAAAAGACAACGGCGATGGCAATCCAATCAATGAACTGATTCCTGAAATCAGCGCACCCGGTTCAAACATCATCCAGGCCGAGGGCTGTGTCAGCAGTGGTTCCTGTAACAATTTCATCGGAGGGGATGCATCCCAGAATACCTACACTGGCAGGGGTAGTGGTACCTCATACGCCACACCTTCTGTCAGCGGAATCATTGCTCTCGTATTGGAGGCCAACTCTAACCTAACCCCACTCCAGGTCAAGGAAGTCCTGAAGCACACATCAGAGCTTAGGGGGGGCCCCAGCGCTCCTGATGTGGACCCATATTGGAATCGTGAATTCGGATATGGCATGGTCGACGCATTGGCTGCTGTAGAACTCGCAATCTTCCTACACGAATCCGGTCAATCCAATTCGATTAACCCGGAACTACAGAACCATGGTCTCAACTTCACCCAGGGCGAAATTATCAACATCACAGGTCATGCTTGGGGGCAATCCGGATCGATAGAAAGTGTGGAGTTCAGGATAGGTGGAGGGGACTGGCAAGAGGCAACATATTCGGAAACATTGGGAGAAATAGGGGCATTGACTCCTTTCCTGTGGCATATTCTTTTGGATCCGGGAAAACTACCTGCAGGTGAACACACCGTAGAAGTCCATGCCGTTTCTGGCGATTCCCACTCACTTCCGGTATTCTACGAAGTTGTAGGTTCGGGTGCAGCCTCAGCGGCCAACGGGATACCGCCTTCGGTGATCGGCCTTGTCGCACTAGTGGCACTCGCCTGGGTCGGCTCTCTGGTCCTAATCAGGTATCGATCGGATGAGCAGATAGAGGGGATGCTCCCTTCTTTCACGGGCCGCAAGAAACAACCAATCGATGCAGAGATCGTCGAATAATTCGACACATATCCCGAAATCGGAGCATTCCGAGCCGCCTTGTTAAAATCCTAGAACAGAAGTCCGCAGGTCATGGTGAGATTCTCCGACCGTTCGAAGAGCATTCGTCCAACGGGAGTCAGGCGTATGTTCGATATGGCAGGAGACGATGCTGTACAATTCGGTCTGGGGGAGCCCGACTTCCAGCCTCCCGACATCGCAATCGAGGCATTCACCAAGGCAATGGTAGATGGCAGGAATAAGTACACCACTACCGCCGGCCTTCCACAACTCCGCAAGAAAATCGCCGAAATGTGGCACCACCGCATCCCAGACTTGGATGAATCCAATGTCTGCATTACCATGAGCGGTACCAATGCTCTGTTGGACATCTTCCTAGCGATTGTAAACCCAGGTGACAAGGTGATGATGCCGGAACCATACTTCCCCCTCTATCCGCCAGATGTAGTAATCTGCGGAGGCGAGCCTTCTTTTTACCCCTGCAAATTCGAGAATGGTTTCGTACCAACCATCTCTGATCTTGAGGAAATCGTCGATGAGAAAACAGTCGCAATATTGTACAACTTCCCAAGCAACCCAACCGGGGGGAATGTGGATGAGCAGCAAAGAGACGAACTTGTCGAGTTTGCCAGGAAAAACGATCTATGGTTGATTTCCGATGAGGTCTACGATCGAATAGTATACGACTCACCGCACGTCTCTTTCCTGGGGGCTGGTTATGACAAACTTGTGATGGTCCAATCATTCTCCAAGACCTTCGCCATGACCGGATGGAGGATTGGGTATCTTCTCTCTCCAGACCCAGAATTTATGGTGGAGTTGACCAAGATGCAATACTACGTAACCGCTTGTTCCAACGATGCAATGCAGCACGCCGTTTTAGAGGCATTAGAAAAATACCCAAATTACCCAGAGGAGATGTGTGCTGAGTTCAAGGCTCGTCGAGACTTGATTTGTGAGCGGTTGAATTCCATGCCCGGAGTTTCTTGCCATACTCCAACTGGCGCATTCTATGTTTTCCCAAGGGTCGAGGTACCTGGGATGAATAGCGAGGAAATCGCTCTCAAGCTCTTGGAAGGGGGAGTACTTTGCTCGCCGGGTACTGCATTCGGCGAAGCGGGTGAAGGCCATCTCAGATTTGCATACACAATTGGAAGGGAAGACATCTCCAGGGGGATGGACCGGGTGGAAAAGGTCCTCATGGGGCTAAGGGGTTGATTCCCGCCCCGCGACGACTAGTCATCCCCGAATAGGTCGAATGGCATGTCAATCATCCCCCCCATTTCTTCTTCTTCGTTTTCTTCGTGCGCATCTTCAGAAGCGGGCAAAAACTCTGACCCTTCATCAGTAGCGGAATCAACATCACCCCCCTCCAACTCCTTTGTTCTGAGCGACGCAAGCTTCTCTTCTTGCCCGAACATCCAATCAGGCATCGACTGGGACCCGCCCAGCACTGAAATCGTGGTGAAGGTGGCCATTGGGAGGACTGAAATTGCAACTATGAAATCAAGGATCGCGGTTTCAGGCATTTCAGCATCCGGGGCAATCATTTCGAGCACGACCTTCTCCAGTTGCATCTCGTGCCATTGTTCATAGTTCACATTGAGGACATCTAATGAAACGAGGAGGACCAATCGGGCTACTAGCCAGTAGAGGAATATCGGCAGAACCCACGAGAGTCTGGATACTCTCCAAACCACATTTCTGAACATCGCAGCTATTCCAACTAGGTGCCATGAAACAATCGGATGGGCCCTAACAGCTATCCACAGAGCGACCAGATACCCGGCCATCCCCAGATCGAAAGCCCTGCTGGGCCTAACAATGGAATCTGGAACTCCCTCCATGATTACAAGTGGAACGGCGATTAGGATTACCTGCATGGGCACGGCAAGCAGTTGAAGTCCACCATGTATCGCCATCAGGTCGTAATCCCCGTCCTTTGTCTTCGAGTGAACTAGTTTTGCCATCTTTCCGTACGGCGAAGCTTGGAGGTGTAGCCTTGATCTGTCTACCAACTCTGGGTCCCCAGTCCTCGGGCTCAATCTGAGGAAGGGCAAGACGCCTCCTTGATTGGCGACGAAGAAGGGCCTGAAGCCTCCAAAAACTAGTGCCAGTGCTATGGAAATAGCGCCATAAGAAAGCCCAGCAGTCACCACCCAGTGAATCAGCTCAGTCCGAATGCTGACTTGCGCAGCCTCGTAGTCAACATGGATCAGGTATGTTAGTGAGAAGAGGATGATTGGGGCCATTGTGATTTGCAATACCACTAACAGAGCAAGGGACAACTGTTTGGCAACTTTTCCCCTGTCAGCCATATCGGCCACGGCTCTGCATTGCGCCATAAGCACTTCATTAGAAGAAGTGGCGCCAAGGCTCGTTAGAGTACAGAAAAACACTCGCCGCACCATCATGCCAAATGAACCACAGTCCCCAACCTTCTTACACGATTTAACTCCGCATTTTGGTGTCAATGAGTTCGGTTCGTGCACTTCTCCTATCTTCGCTGCTCATTGCGGTGAGTCTTTCTCATGTCGCAATTGAGGCTCCAGAAACCCTCTCTAAGCAATCGGAGGTGGGTCCGAGGAACAATCCTGTCGACTTCGAAGTCACTGGAATTGAACTCGGCAACTCGAGCTATTCCCCTCGGACTTGGGTTCAGCCAGACTCTAGCACTCTTGAGTACATGACCAAGGGGGAACCTATCCAAATAAATGCCACGTTCCGACAAGTTGGAGTCGACCCTTCCCCGGTAACCGCAGACGCCAAACTAGAGATCTGGCACCCCATTGGGACCATGATTCAGGAATGGTCATTCAATATCACGTTGGCAGCAGGACAGTCTATCCGAATGCCTTTCGTCTGGACTCCCTCAATAGCTCACAGTACGCTCAGCGATGATGGTTGGTTAACTGGCGGAGTTACAATAAGGGGATTTGTCGATGCAGGAATAGGAATTGATGGCGATAACTCGAATGACATCCTGGACAGGGATGTCCCCATCGCTTTCTGGTATGATCCAATGGAGAACGGCTTCTGCAATGACGAGGCCGACGAAGGAAAGTACTGTACAAACAATGCAGTTCCCTTCGGAGAGCCCACGTGGTTCGCCGCTGGCTACACCGACGGATACCAACCCGACACCAACAACTTCCCAACCGGGACTTGGAGGATGGAGAATCTTTCCAGTGCTACCGGGGAATGGCATTGGAAGGTTTCAGGGGACAATGACAACTACGCTTCCAACCGTTACGACAGACTTCGATGGGCATGGCAAAGATACAACTCCCAAGATGGGTGCTCCGACCAGGTCTTCGATGAAAGCCATGGTCTTGGGTATGGGGAGCATGACCCGATTGTCTCATCTATACACGGGGCAAATCTTTGTTTGGTCAAAGTGAATAGCCCACTGTTGTACTCGATTCAGATTGCAACTGACGCATGGGGGGTGATGGGTGCTGGTGATACAATCATGCTCGAGACAGATTCCGGGGCAGGCGGTGGGGTCGAGTACCTAAACTACTCTTCACGAAACATCTCTTCTTCAGAAGGGGACTGGTCCAGACTAGTTTGGAATGCCACGGGAATGCACCAGAATGAGGGCTTCACGGTCTCTTTCCTGTTCCGTTCAAACTCATCATTTTCAGATGAGGGGATACACATAGACTCCTTCATCATCTTCGCGATAGAACGGGGGGATGAGTACACATTGGATGCCCAGTGCGATTTCCCCGACAACTTCGGCGGCTCTACGATGTACGACCCAGAATCCGAGGGCGGAAACACAATTCTTGTCGAAGCAGCAGATCCCGATCCACCCTCACTACACTGTCGAATCTTCAACAAGGGATACATCGACACCACCCTGAGGTTTTTCACAGAAGTCTCAAACCTCTCTTGGATGTCAGAATTCCCTCTTAGAATCGATTCAAATAACTTCAATGACCACGATAATGAAGTCAAGACCAACGTCATTAAGGCGAGAACTTACACCAATGCATGGTTCAATCTGACAATCCCAGATGGGGCTCCCGTGCAGGATCTATTCTGGTATACTTGGATCAATGATGGAATCCTCGGTTTCCAAGATACGAAGTACTACGTCGAACTTCCCGTCAGCGTCGAGTCTACCTACAGGATGACCCTGAAGCAGGAGACTCTCGCTAATCCCGCAGCAACGATATTGCCCGGGAGCAAGGCAAACATTTCGATGGACCTGAAGAACACAGGAAACCAGTACTCATCATGGAGTCTCGGTGGACTGTTCTCTGACTCGCAACTATCGTCTGACAACCTGAAGTGGTATGAGAACGGAGGTGGCGAGGTCTCAATCATCAACATGACTCCTGTGGAAGAAGCATCACTGAATGTGGAAGTGACGATTCCCGAGGGTATGGAGCCGGGGACTTATGAGCTTACACTTCTGGCAAATCCACGCCTACCTAACACATTCCAAGCCGCAACGAAGATTTACATCGAGGTTCCAGTGTACCATGACCTGGCAATTGCTCCTGTGAAGAATGCTATGCTCGCCCCTGCAGACGGCCAGTTGAGGACAGTCCAGGTCTTCCTGTTCAATTATGGGAACACCGAGGACACCTTCGACATCCGTGTAGAAACCGATAACTGGAGGCTAGAAGCCGGCATGAGTTCGGAAGAAACCACCTTGGAGGCCAACGGAGGCCAGATAGCTCTCTCGCTAATCCTCCCTATGCCAGAAGGGGTGGAAAATGGGACTTACCGGGTCTCCATAATAGGGACCAGTCAGATGAACCCTAGCTACCAGTCTGTTTCGAACTTCTACCTCACCGTCCCAAAGACATACTTGGTGGAAGTCGAAGACCGGGACCTATCCCAGGAGGTCTTCGCCGCCGGAACTGATCCTAGAACCCTGAAGTGGAAGATTTCGAATACGGGCAACGAGGACGACTCCTACGAAATAGAACTAGATTTCCCACCGGATGTTTCAGCATTTGTGGCCGGACTATCAAATGGCAGGACCCCGTACATAGCACCAGGCGAGGATTTCAACTTGAGTGTTAGCTACTCCTTCGCCGCAGGAGTGGAGGGGCCCAGGATTATCAAACTAAAGGCCACCAGCACCGAATCCGGGAACAGTGCAGAGGGAGAGGCCAGATTCGAGGTCGGAACCGTTGGTTTCCTCTTGGTTCTCCCTCCATCCTCTCTTTCCAATGCAGGCGAGATTTCGGAACCGGGCGACGACTACATCATTGTCTTCACTATCCGAAGTGCCCACCCAGAACTAGAGCAGCAAATCCGGGCAGATGTGGAGTTGGACAACCTCTGGACAGTCTATGACGCCAGGGTCGATGAGGATGACAGGAACTTCGTTCTCGCTGCCGGAGAGAGCAGGAATGTCACAATACACATCGATGTCAGAGAGGAGAATCTGGAGAATCTCGCAGCCAATATAGTGGACTTCAGCGTCTCCCTCGTAGTCATCAGCGACCTCGACACGACAACAAAGACCACTGAGATTACCCTATACAAGCCCGACCCAATCCCTGAGGGCACCGATGTCAAGGAGGTTGGCTGGCTGGCAGCAAACTTCGCATTGGTCGCAGTGGGGATTGCGATAATGGGGGCCGTCCTATTCTCTTCCTTCAGAGTTCTCAGGAGCGCCCGCGCTCCACTGGAAGAGTACTCTTCACTCGGAGACTACAGTATGACCGTTGAGGGATGGAGCGGGGAGAAGAATGACCCGAGCCAATTGCCATCGGCAGACGATATCGCCAACTCGATGTTCGGAGGTTCGAAGGAGCTTTTCCAGCAGCCCCCGCCACTGCCAACAAACCCCATTGAGCCAGACTCTCAAACTGCCCAGGAATCATCCGACCCACCAGTCCCCGAGGGTGGACTTCCAGAGGGATGGACCATGGAGCAGTGGCAGTACTACGGAAAGCAGTGGCTTGAATCTCAGAAGGAATAGCATCCCGATACAGGGTTCAAAGTCGATTGGGAGGCCTTATGACCCCCCCTCGGTTGCCCAGTCCGTCGAACTAAGGCGAGTGATTGCATGTACAACGGACAACAACCAATCTTCATTCTGAAAGAGGGAACAACAAGGACTAGCGGAAAGGGTGCCCAGAGCAACAACATCGCTGCAGCCAAGGCAGTAGCCGACGCAGTTAGGTCGACTCTAGGCCCTAAGGGGATGGACAAGATGCTCGTCGACTCAATGGGAGACGTAGTAATCACCAATGACGGTGCTACAATCCTGAAGGAGATGGAGATCGAGCACCCTGCGGCCAAGATGATAATCGAGATCGCAAAGACGCAGGAACAGCACTGCTTCGACGGAACAACTAGTGCCGTTGTAATAGCCGGTGAGCTCCTGAAGAGGAGCGAGGAGCTAGTCGATCAGAACGTCCATCCTACCGTAATATGCGAAGGCTTCAGGCTGGCTTCTGACAAGGCCGTTGAGCTAATCGACACCCATGGAGCGGGAGTCGATGAAAAGATGCTAACAGAAGTTGCAAAGACCGCATTGACCGGAAAGAGCACAGGTGCGGTGAAGGAATTCCTCTCTGACATCAGCGTAAAGGCAGTCCTCTCCGTTGCCCAGGAGGATGACGAAGGGGCAATCGTGGACCTGGACGACATCAAGGTCCAGAAGAAGCAAGGCGGCTCCATTAGGGACAGCACCCTGGTCGACGGAATCATCCTCGACAAAGAAAGGGTTCACAGCGGCATGCCTAGGGGCGTATCCGATGCCAAGATTGCCCTAGTTAACTCCGCTATAGAAGTCAAGAAGACAGAGGTTGATGCTAAGATACAGATCACTGATCCAAACATGCTTTCGCAGTTCCTCGACGAAGAGGAGCAGTTCCTCAAGACTCTGGTAGAGAAGATAGTCGAAAGCGGCGCAAACACGGTTATTTGCCAAAAGGGAATCGATGACTTGGCCCAGCATTACATGGCAAAGTCCGGAATTTTTGCGATTAGGAGGGCAAAGAAGAGCGATATGGAAGCCCTATCCAAGGCCACGGGAGGCAGGATAGTAAACAACCTCGACGATCTCTCAGAGGAAGATCTCGGCTCGGCATCAAAGGTCGAGGAGAGAAAGATTGGGGACTCGGACATGGTTTTCGTGGAAGGATGCCCACAGGCAAAAAGCGTCTCAGTTCTACTGAGGGGGGGCACGGAGCACGTCGTCGATGAGGTGAAGCGTGCCTTCGAGGATGCCATCGGAGTTGTCGCAGTAGCACACGAGGATGGCGCAGTCCTAACGGGCGGAGGTTCAGTGATTGCTGCGCTTAGCAGAGACCTGAGATTATTCGCTGAGTCAACCGGAGGCAGGGAGCAAATGGCAATTGAGGCATTCTCCAGCGCCTTGGAGGTAATACCAAGGACCCTAGCCGAGAATGCTGGCTTGGATCCAGTGAACACAATCATCGATCTTAGGAAGGCTCACTCAGAGGGCAAGTCAACCCATGGCGTGAACGTCTACAAGGGCGGCGTTGTTGATATGGCCAAGGCCAAGGTTTTCGAACCCAGCCGCGTCGTTGAGCAGGCAATCCAGAGCGCTTCCGAGACAGCCGTGATGATTCTGAGGATAGACGACGTGATATCCAGTAAGGGCGCCGGGCCAATGCCTGAAGACTTCGATGCAATGGACATGTGAGCGACCCAATTTTAGCCTCTGCAAACACCCTGCCGGATGAGCATATTCAATAATCGGATTATGGTCGAGGTGAATACCCAGCCTTAGGCTGGGTAGGTGATGTCTTGTCTGCCCCCCCTCTGTTGATACTGTTTGGATCCGAGTCAGGCAACTCCGAAGACCTGGCAACCATAGCCGAGAAGCAGGCCAAATCACTGGGCCTAACGCCCTCTGTTAAGGGGATGGACGAAGTCGAAATAGGCGATCTTCCAAATTACCAGAACATCTTGATCTATTGTAGTACTTGGGGCGAGGGGGAGATGCCAGATAATGCGATCGATCTCTGGGAAGCAGCAAACGGCGACTCCCCGCCATCTATGGCTGGTACCAACTTCGCCGTTTGTGCTCTAGGGGACACTAGCTACGAATTCTTCTGCCAGTCAGGTAAGGACTGGGATGGTTGGCTCGAGAAGCAAGGTGCAACCAGGCTGTTGCCAAGGGTCGACTGCGATGTCGAATACGACGATCCGGCTTCAGAGTTCACGACCAACGCCCTTTCTCTAATTGCATCTGCTGCTGGCGAGGGGGCTGCAACACCCGAAGAAGGTCCTTCGAGCGAAGCCGAGGCACCATCGGAGGATGCCGCAGAGGAATCTCCAGATGAAACCCAAAGTGGTGATCTCGAGGGGCTACTTTCCTCCGGAGACAGATCACTGACTCTTCTATTCGGCTCCCAGTCTGGAAATTCAGAGGCCCTAGTGGCCAAGATTTCGAAGGATGCAAAGTCCTACGGCCTGGTGGGGGAAGTTCATGACATGGATGGATTCGACTTCAACTCGCTTTCCGCGAAGAAAAGAGTGCTAATTGTCTGCTCCACATGGGGCGAGGGGGAGATGCCCGATAATGCGGAGGACCTCTGGCAATTCGCAATCTCGGAATCGGCCTCGCGACTTGAGGGGGTCCATTTCGCAATCTGCGCCCTAGGGGACACTAGCTACGAATTCTTCTGCCAGTCAGGCAAGGATTGGGACGGTCGGTTCGAGGATCTCGGTGCGACTCGGATCATTGATCGACTAGATTGCGATGTTGACTATGATGCACCGGCAGCCGAGTGGCTTCTGGATGCCCTCCCAGCTCTCGCTGCCGTCGATAGCACCGGCAACTTCCATCAAGAAATGGTGGAATCGATTAGGATGTACGCTAGCGGCTCTTCAGATGGGGCAGATGGAGAGGACGGCTTCTCTATGCCAGAGGTCAGATCCGAACCCATCCAGGCCAGTGTCAGCGTCTTCAGGTACGATCCAGAGACTTTCAGCACGGGTTCCGATACGTGGATGTGCTCACTACCCGGGCACATGTCAGTACTCGAGGTCCTGAGGGCCCTAAAGGCATCACAAGATGGGTCTCTAACTTTCCGCGATGGCTCCCCCGACGACTCGAACACCGCTATTTCGATCAACGGCCGACTAGTCCTTCCAGGCCTCTGTCGTCTAGACTCTGTAGCCCCCATCAGAGAGGGAGCAGTCTCCCTTAGGATAGAGCCATTGCCTGGTTTCGAGGTAATCAGGGACCTGGCAATTGACCCCTGGTCACTCGAGAGGAAGAGGGAATCGAGCGACCCATGGATGGTCGCCGCCACTAGGGAGGGGGCCAATACGCCGCAAGGAGTGATGGGGACTATGGATCCAGCAATCGCTGATAGCCTGCACTCTATCAGGGACTTCGGAAGCCAGAACATTCTGCACTCCAGCTCTGATGCTGTGCCCCATGCTAACGGATATCTCGGCCCCGCAGTCATTGCCTCCGCATGGTCTCGGAGGAACGACCCCCGTACATCTCCCTCAAAGGCCGAGGAAATCGACACAATGCTATCATCCCCCAACGGCATCAAGGCAGAGACCGACCTCGCCTCAGTAAATCGCCAGACTTCAGTCCCTCGGACTGTTTCCCAGTCCCTTCTGGATGCTAAGAATTCAGTACTAACCGGGGATGGATTCAACGGCAAGCACGGCAAGCATGTTTGGTGGTACACTTGGACGGTAAAGAGCAGCGGGATGGTCAATGACACCGTGATCTACAGGCAGGCCCTAGGTCCATTCGCACTTCTCGGGAACCTATTCTCGGGAGTAACTGCTCGGATGGTGCTTGGTTTCACAAGGACCGGTGGGAACATGTTCAATGGTATGCTGGGAATGGTGGCGCCCCCGGCCGGAATAGGGAAGATGCCCAAGCAGCTCAACTCCTCAGTGGACAATCATCACGAGGTAGTGGCTATTTTCAACGAAATGGATGGCAGGTTCTGATGGCACTGAAGTACGCTTACCATCCGGGCAACATCGCCCACAGCAGTGCCACAGAAGTTTCCCAGACAATGGAGCCAACTGCACGTTCGCTTGGGATCGAACTATTCCCAATGAACGGCGCCACAAGCTGCGGTGCAGGGATAATCAGGCAAGCGAACGACATCCTACAAGTGACTCTGAACGCAAGAAATTTCGCGATAGCTGAATCCATGGGGATGGACATAATAACCCCATGCGCGGCCACCGCCGGAAATCTAAACGAGGACCTCTCCAGATTGAATCGAGACCCCCTCCTGCTCGAAAAGACGAACGAGGTCCTAAAGCGCACCACTGGTCTCACTATGACCGGCGATGTAGGCGTGCACCATCTCCTCCATGTCATCGTAGACGAGATCGGCCTGGACAAGTTGGGCGAGAAGGTGCGCAACCCAATCGACTTCCCGATAGCCGGCTTCTATGGACCAAATATGCAGCAAGAGGGGGCTTGCGGGGAAGACGACGTTTTCGACCCACATTACCTAGAGATGCTAATCAAAACGCTGGGCGGCGAACCGATCCTTTGGGAGAGCAGGACGCAAAGTGTGGGCGTACCAGGACTCTTCTCGGAGGAGTCCACCGTCTTGCGCCAGATCGCATCCACAATCGAAGATGCAAAGTCGGAGGGGGCTGCGATGATAGTCAGCGCGTGCACCCTGTCACACACCGCACTGGACGTGTACCAGGGCAAGGCAGGAAGGGTTACTGGAATTTCCACAAACATCCCAGTGATTCACTTGACTGAGATGCTAGCATTCGCACTGGGGCACTACAATAATCGCCTAGCCCAACTACGTACTAGAATAGCCGTAATCGGCGACTAGAACTGATCCAGCCCCGTCTGCCCGGTTGGTCTGAAGTTGCTCGGGGGCAGATCGGCCTTGGGGGTTCCTCCGAGTTCCTTTGCAGGGGTGGTGTCAGAACCAGAAAGATCACTCCTGTGACGTTCCCTAGTTTCGAGAACGAATTCTGCCGCTGAGAAATGACCCGACTCCGAAGACACGGTGAACCTCTCCAGGTTTGACAAATCCTTGTGGGGGCTCCCGGGAAGCTCCCTGGCAACCCTTCTAGCTGCCTTATGCATGAACTGCTCTTTCCTCTTCGCCGAGTCTTTGGCCCTTTCGTCCCTTGTGCCTTCGGCAATAAGAACGACTACCTCGCCCTGCCTCCTTCTCCCGGTCCTGCCCCTCCTTTGTATGGTCCTTATTTCGCTCGAAACTGGCTCGTAGAATATGACAAGGTCGGCACTAGGGATGTCCAAACCTTCCTCGCCCACCGACGTCGCAAGCAGGACATTCGCCCCCCCTTCCCTGAATTCAGAAAGTCTGGAGATCTGCTCTTTTGCAGTTAGTCCGCCGGAACCCGACCGACGAGACTGCCCAATGAACTGGATTGCCCTCGCTCCCTCCAGTTCAGTAAGCGCGCCCTCCAGTGCTTCCACTGTGTCCCGATAGTTCGCAAACACAATGATGCGCGATTCGTTGTCCCTTCGGATCCTTTCTCGTACAAGCCTCCTCACTGCTCCAACCTTGGAATGTACCTCAGCCATGCCCTTGAGCCTTGTAGAAAGCCCCCGCACCCTCTTGTCTCTGAGGAAATCCCTCGCTGACTTGCTTTTCTCTTCCTCCTCCTCCATCCTAGATATGAAATGCCTAGAGGCGGCTATCCCTTGGCATAGTAAGTGGTTAATCAGATGGTGGAGCCTCATTGCAGTGGCAATCTGTGATGATGATCTGAAACCACTCGTATCCCCTCTGCCAATGGCCGCCTGAGCCCGATCCATCGCATTCGATAAACCAGCTTGATTTATTGCTCCTGGCATCACGTACCTGCCAGTCCTACGTTCTCTGTCGACAATCCCCTCTTGCCAAATCCTGAACGGCTCCACGATCTCTCTGATTTCACCAGGAACTTCCACTCCCACCTCTTGGACATCTAGCTCGGAGAGAAACTCGGCCACCATTGGGTCCTCTTTAGTCCTCATGTGGATTTTCTGGATTTCTAGCCTCCTGCATATTTCCTGGACCTGTTCCCTCCTCGAACCGGGACTTGCCGTGGTTGCCAGGATCAACGGATCTTCAGATTGGGAGATGTACATCTCGGAGACTTCTGCCATAGCGTGCTCCCCGGTGCAATGATGGGCCTCGTCCACAACAAGAATGCTACAAGTATCAAGGGAAAGAACCCCATTCCTAACATCATTCCTGACGACCTGTGGAGTTGCGAAAACAAGTCTTGATCCCTTCCATAGTTCTGGTCTCTTGGAGGCTGTTTGCTGGCCGCTAAGTGTAATTGGGTTCAATTCAGAAACATTGGCAAGAACAGGTAGGGCATTCTCCAGATGTTGATTCGAGAGGGCAACGGTGGGCGCGATAACCAAGGCCCAGCCCCCAATTCTCTCCAATCTCTCAACTATGGACAACCATGCAACGGCAGTCTTCCCTGCTGCAGTAGGTAGTATCAGCAGCATCGATCCTGCCAGGGCATCATCTACTGCCTTGAGCTGATATGCTCTAGCCTGAATTGTTTCTGAGACCAATCCCGGATGGGCAACATATGGTGGCACGGCAGGGCCCTCTGAAGTCAGGGTTCAAAATCGTTGCATTGGCAATTATTGCCTTCAACACCTAGCAGGGATGTGCTTTCTGCACCCCGATTCGTTCAAATAGGGTATGTTTGTCGCAAGGCCGCTCACTACGTGAGGTACCAGACACCAAAGGGCTCTGACTAGCATCCCACAGACCGCTTCCGCATTCGCGGATTCGGATTCGGTGTCACGGTGCCTCCATAGCGTAGTTGGCCCGGTATTGGCCGCTTGCGGCAAATACCGGAATACAGGAGGAAATGCAATGGCAGACAGATCCAAACCCCGCCGTGGTAGCATGGGCTATGGCCCAAGAAAGCGTGCCATTCGCCAATTTGCTAGAATCACCTCTTGGCCCGAAACAGAGTCCTCAGAGGTCCGAGTTCAGGGATTCGCAGGGTGGAAAGCCGGAATGACTCACATACTTATGAGGGACAACAATCCGAAATCAACCTCTGCTGGGCAGGAAGTCAGGAAGGCAGTTACTGTGGTGGAGACTCCGCCAATGAACGTTCTAGCAGTAAGAGGGTACAAGATGACTCCCTACGGAAAGCAGACGGCAGGGGAGGTCTGGGCAGACGTCTCCGAAGACTCGCCCACAAATCTATTCCCACGATTGGCAAACCAAACACGAGGGGAAAGGGATGTTGAGGAGGGGAGAAAGCCAGCCACTCGCGGCGGAAGAATCCCAAAGAGGCCGTCACAGCCTTCAGAAGATGCATTGAAATCACTTAGGGAACAGGACATATCGGAAGTTCGATTGATAGTCTGCACTCAACCAGATCTAGTTCGCAGCGTCCCTTCGAAGACCCCAGAGATAATGGAAATTGGACTAACTGGAGGGGACATAGGCGCAAAACTCGACTGGGCAATGGAGCGTCTAGGCGGGCAAGTCGGCCTCGAAGACGTTTACGAAGTCGGACAGGAGATTGACGTCGTCGGAGTTACCAAGGGCAAGGGCTGGCAAGGGTCAATCAAGAGGTTCGGACTCAAGCTCCTTAGCCACAAGAACAGCAAGAGGAGGCGCCAGGGAGGAAACATGGGCGACTTCGGAACTGGGTACGTTAGGAAGACTATCAGACAAGCCGGACAGGTAGGTTACCACAAGAGGACCGAATTGAACAAGAAGATCCTGAGGATTTCGAATCCAGAGGAGTCAGAAATAACCCCGGCAGGCGGTTTCCTGAACTACGGAGAAGTCAGAAATCCATACATGATAATCCAGGGTAGCCTCCCTGGACCTTCCAAGAGGCTTCTAAGATTCAGAGACCCAACTCGTCCGAGGAAGGTCGTTGGTGAGGTGGACGTTACATACGTCAGTACCTCGAGCAAGCAGGGTGTGTGATAGTATGAAGACTAAGGTGTATAATTTGGTCAACTCTGTAGTCCAAGAGGAGATGGACGCAGGCCTATTGGCCGAAACATTCGCAGTGGAGGCCAAGGACGGCAAGGCAATTGAGTTGCCTTCGCCCTTCACTTCACAGATCAGGGAGGATCTGGTACGTTCCGCAGTTCATGCATCGAGAGCAAACAGAAGGCAGTCGTACGGCCACAGGGAACATGATGGGAAGCGTGCACCTCAACCAGGTATGAAGCACTCAGTTGAGTGGTGGGGCAAGGGTCGCGGAGTCTCTAGAATTATGAGGAAAGCAGGTCAGAAGACAGGTGCTCAAAACCCACACACAAGGGGTGGCCGAAGGGCACACGGTCCAAAGGTGGACAAAGAGTGGTCTCAGAAGATAAACTCCCGTGAGAAGAAGATAGCTCGTGACTCCGCCATCGCTGCTTCATGCGATTCAAGCTGCGTTTCCTCCAGGGGTCACAAGTTCGATGAGGGGCTCAGATTCCCAATCATTATCGATGGCTATGTGGAGTCCAGGGGTGGTTCCGACGAGAAATACGACATCGAGGCAATTCCCAATCAGTACTCTACTCGAAAGTTCGTCGCTATGATGGACGGACTAGGGGTATCAGAAGACCTCGCTCGCTCCAAAGATGGCAGGACTATCAGGGCCGGAAAGGGAACCATGAGGGGTAGAAAGTACAGGACTCCAAAGAGCATCCTCTTGGTCGTCGCTCAGAAGGGAGGCTTGGAAAAGGCCGCTAGAAATCTTCCAGGGGTCGATGTGGTCGCAGCCAAGGATCTTTGCGCAGAAGACCTCGCACCCGGGGGAGACATGGGAAGGCTCACAGTTTGGACTAAGTCAGCAATAGAGGCTCTGGAGTGATTATGATGGATCCATATGACGTGATAATTATGCCTTGGATTACGGAGAAGACCCTCGAAGCAAGGAGGACCGCCGACCCCGAAGGCGGTCACAGGGAGAACAACAACAGAATCGAGTTCATCGTCAGAAGGGAGGCGACAAAGAAAGACATCAAAGAGGCAATCGAGAAACTCCTTGAGGTCAAGGTATCCAAGGTAAACGTCCGAATCAACAGAACTGGCAAGCATGCCAGCATCCGTCTAGCAGATGGATACGATGCAGAGGAGGCTGCGCTCAAACTCGGAGCGTTCTAGAAGGTGATATCATGGGCAAGAGGACACGTTCACAGAGGCAGGGGTCAAGCCCCAAAAACAAGGTTTCCAGCCACAGGTTCCCTGCTGCAAACAAGCTTCCTAGGGTAAACGGGGAGATTGCCGAAGTCATCGACTTGGTACATAGCCCGGCCCATACCGCACCTCTAGCAAAGGTGAAGTTCGAGGACGGACAAATAGCACATCTAGGAGCACCAGAGGGAGTTTCAGTAGGCCAGACAGTCGCATTTGGCGACAAGGTCTCCCTGAGGCCAGGAAACGTCACAACACTAAGTCAGATACCCGAGGGAACTCAGATTTGCAATATCGAGCTGCGCCCAGGCGATGGCGGCAAGATTGCCAAATCCGGTGGCAACTCAGCTATGATCGACACTCGGATGGGAGACTATGTCCGAGTGATCCTCCCTAGCGGGAGATCGAAGGACCTCCCCTCCAAGTGCAGAGCCACCATCGGAGTACTGGGCGGCCACGGCAGAACCGAAAAGCCCCTTCTCAAGGCAGGTGCAGCTCACCACAGGGCCAGAGCAAGAGGGAAGCAATATCCAACCGTCAGTGGCGTTGCAATGAATCCCGTTGACCACCCACATGGCGGTGGTAACCATCAGGCCGTTCACGGCCCAAGCTCAGTTAGCAGAAACTCACCACCTGGCCAGAAGGTCGGGAACATCGCGCCTAGGAGAACCGGCCGTGGAAGGTCGAAGAAGGAGTAGATAGTATGGCCAGGAAGAGGAAGCAGTTCAGGACGGCCAAGATGGCCAGGCGGCAGGCCAGGAAGAGGAGATCGAAGATCTCCGAGAGGAGGAAGAAAGAATTCCTCTGGAGAGGTTACACAATCGACGAGCTGAAGGAAATCCCACTTTACCCATGGGGGAACAGTAGTGAGCCAGCGAACGACGACTACGACCCAGATGCGATTTCGATCGCTACCCTGATGCCTTCAAGAGTAAAGAGATCATTGCAGAGGGGGCTCAGCGAAGAGTGCGAGAAGCTCCTAGAGAGAATCAGGAATAGCAATGGAAAGACCGTCAGGACACACTGCAGAGGGATGTACATCCTCCCTGAGATGGTGGGAACCACCATCGGGGTGCACGATGGGCAGAAATTCATCAAATTGGATATAATCCCCCCAATGATCGGTCACGCATTGGGCGAATTCGCAATTACGAGGAAGTCAGTTACGCACACCGGGCCTGGTGTGGGTGCAACCAGATCTTCCCAGCACGTGGCACTAAAGTGAGGTGAAAAGAATGAGTAGGAGAGCAGGAAAGTCGCAGAGCGGATACACCCAGCTTCTCGAGGGATCGAGCCTCGTCACTGCTCGAGCAGTAAACCTCGACTGCCACCACAAGCACTGCTATCACATCGCCAAGGCCATCAGGGGCATGAATGCAGAAGTTGCGAGAGAATACCTGGAGGACGTAGTCGCCAAGAAGAGGGCAATTCCGTACCAGAGGAGATCCAGAAAGGGACGAGGCGGAAACACGATGGCAGGTCACAGAAAGGGCAAGATGGGTCCCGGAAAGTTCCCAAACAAGGCTTCTCGCGAATTCATCAAACTAATCAACAGCGCCATGGACAACGCAAGACAGCGATTCGATGATATCGATGCGGAGGACATGGTGATCACGCACGTCGCGGCACATCGCGGTCAAGTTTCTAGGAACATGAGGCCTCGAGCCCAGGGGCGAGCAACTCCAAGCAACCACTACCAAGTCAATCTGGAAATTTTCCTGGAGTACTTCGGAGAGGATGATGAGGACATGGGAGAAGACGAGTTCTGAGGTGGTTGCATGAAGGAGAACACAATACAGAAGATGATCAATCGCAACGTCGAGAGGCAACTCGTCCGAGAGTACTTGCTAAAGGAGACAGAGAGGGCCGGCTTCGGTGGACTAACATTCAACAGAACCCCCGAGGGAACCAAGGTAACTCTGCAGGCAGAGCAAGTAGGGCGCGTCATCGGAAGGAGGGGCAAGGTCATCCATGACCTTCAACGCCGCCTCCAGGAAGACTTCAATCTGACCAATCCACAGCTCGAAGTAGAGGAGATCGCAGAATCAAGAACAAATGCCCAGGTAATGGCCAGCAGACTGGCGAGCTCCCTCGAGAGAGGTTGGTTCTTCCGAAGAGCTGGACACAGCACCGTGCAGAACATTATGGACGCCGGTGCCAGAGGGTGCATCGTTACCCTCAGTGGCAAGATTACTGGTGCCAGGCACAGAGTTGAGAAGTTCCAGAAGGGGCATATCAAGTACTGCGGGGAAACCGCACTCCAGTTGATGGACGTAGGTTTCTCTACCGCTGTAAAGAAGCTGGGGACAGTTGGCTGCACTGTGAGAATCATGAGGCCCGGTTCAAAGCTCCCTCACGAGATTACTATCCAAGAAAGAAGCGAGTCCGGCCTACCTGAGCTCGTAGAAGCATCTGGATTCGTTCCTCTGGACATGGAGGAAGCCCTCGAGAGGGCGGCAGCAAGGGAGGAGGAGTGAAATGTCACACATCAGTTCTAAGGAGATCGACGAGATGAACCAAGAGCAGCGCGATATCACCTTGGGTGAGCTCAGGGATGAGATGCTGCAACTAAGATCCCAGCAGGCATTAGGCGGATCCGCTTCAAACGCAGGAGCATACAAGCAGACTCGAAGGAGCATTGCCAGGCTCCTAACCAAGATGAAACAGGAAAAGGAGGAGTGATTTGGCGGGAATTTGCAACATGTGTGCGCTTCCAGATGACCTATGTATTTGTCAGGAGATAGCCAAAGAACAACAGAAAGCGGTGATTTCAGTGGTTAGGAGAAGGTATGGGAAGATGGTTACTATGGTAGAGGGAATAGAGGATACCGCCATCGACATCGGCCAATTGGCAAAGATACTGAAGGGCGCATGCGCCAGCGGCGGTACCGTCAAGGGACGGACAATCGAACTACAAGGGGATCACAAGAAGAAGGCGGCCAGGGTTCTCGAGCAAAATGGCTACCAGGTGGAGGTGCGCTGAATGAGCCAGATTATCAACCTCCCTTGGCTATCCAGAAGGCTGGAAGTCACAGATTCCACTGACCCCGCACTGGTTGGCATTTCAGGAATCGTTGTGGACGAAACCAGGCGCACCATCATGATCGATACGGGGAGCAAGGAGATGACCCTGGCAAAGAACACTATCAGATTCACAATCGAAGACGAGGAGATCGACGGTTCACTCGTAGGGCAAAGGCCCGAGGAAAGAATCGGCAAGGCATACAGGGGGATATGAAATGAGAGACATAGGTGTAGACGTTAACAAGCCCGAAGGAGAATGGGATGGGAGCAAGAACTGCCCGTTCTACGGAACTCTGAGACTACGTGGACAGATCATCAGCGGAGTCGTTTCTTCGCAGGGGATGACGGACACGGTGGTCGTCGAGAGGGAGACTACACGCTACATGCAGAAGTTCGAGAGGTACGAGAAGCGAACTAGGCGCTATTCAGCCCATCTGCCAAGCTGCATCGGGGAACTAAGTCCCGGAGACAGCGTCCGAATAATGGAATGCAGGCCACTCTCCAAGACTGTGAATTTCTGCGTAATTGAGAAGGGGGCGAGCGAATGAAGGGCATAGCCGGAAGAGTCACATCCGGACTCCCCACTCAAGCACGTCTCGAGTGCGTCGACAACACCGGTGCCAAGGTCGTCCAACTGATCACCGTCCTGAAGAAGGGAGGGGTGGCCAGGAGGTACCCATCAGCAGGAGTTGGCGACATGATCAGAGTCACTGTTAGGAGAGGTACTCCAGAGACTAGGCGCCAGATTTACACTGCCGTGATAGTCCGACAAACTAGACCATTCAGAAGGGTAGATGGGACATGGGTTCAGTTCGAGGACAACGCTTGCGTCATTACGAATGACAGAGGAGATGTACAGGGTTCAGACATCAAGGGACCAGTCAGCAGGGAAGCCGCCGAGAGGTGGCCAAGGATAGCGGCTACGGCCAAACAGATAGTGTAGGTGATTAGAATGGTTAGCAAGAAAGCAGGAAAGCAGAGAATGTCCCAGAGGGATGCCCCTACCCATGTAAAGAGGAAGAGGATGAGAGCTAGACTAATTTCCGATGAACCAGACCTCAGGCAAGTGCGTTCGGTGACCATCAGGGTTGGTGACGAGGTCGAGGTTATCAGAGGGGACTTCAGTCACCCGAACAGCGTCAAGGCCGACTCGAGAGGGAAGCGCCTAGGGCAGCCAAGAGGAAGGGCCGGAGTGAAGGCAAAGGTCGCATCAGTAGATACAAAGAGGGGCTTCATCTTCGTCGACGGTCTGACACAAACAACCGCGGACGGCAAGGAAGAAGCAGTTCCAGTCAACCCATCAAATGTCGTAGTGACAAAGTTGTTCGAGGGAGATCCAGTACGAATCAAGAGGATTGTCGATAGGTCAGGAGGTGCCTCAGAATGAGTCGTAGCCACCACAAGAGACTAGTCATGCCGAGGACATGGCCACTTACCAGGAAGACCAACATCTGGGCCCAGAAGCCCAACCCAAGCGGCCACCAGATAGAGATGTGCATGCCGCTAGGAATTATTCTCAGAGACGTTCTCGGCGTCGCTCACAACATGAGGGAGGCGAAGAGGATACTTCACGCGCGCAAAGTCATGGTGGACGGCAAGGTGGAGACCGACAGGGCCCGTGGAGTTGGGCTAATGGACGTCCTTACTGTCGGCGAGGAGAACTATCGATGCATCCTAGACACCAATGGAAAGCTAAGATACAGGCCAATACCAAAGAAGGCTGCAGGGAGCAAGATTTGCAGAGTCAAGGGAAAAACCACCGTCAAGGGTGGCAAGACGCAGGTCCACCTCCATGATGGGAGGAACATACTCCTGGACGAGTCACCCGACTACAAGACCGGCGACTCACTTGTCATTTCCCTACCAGGCCAGAAGGTAAAATCCCACATCGAAATGAAGAAGGGAGCCAAGGCATACCTGACCGGTGGAAGCCACATCGGAGAGACTGCAGTAATCAAGGATCAGGACGTCAAGAGGTCATCAAAGCCAAATGAGACAATTTTCGAGGAATTCGGGACGATTACTGACTACGTTTTCGTCATCGGAAAGGAGACCGACATCCCATTGGAGGCAGAGTCATGAGCGAATCATCCAACCCAATGCTGTCGCCATCGATCACCAAGGTGACCGTGAACATCGGAGTAGGAGAGGGGGGCAGGCGCCTCCAACTGGCCGAGAGAGTACTCGAAGTACTGACCGGAATGACTCCTTCAAGGACCCTTTCCACCAAGACAAACAGGGATCTGGGCACGAGGAAGGGCGCACCAATAGGTTGCAAGGTAACCATTCGCGAACATGACAAGGTCGAGTCTTTCCTCAAGGATGCATTCTGGGTCCGAGACCACACCCTTCCAGCATACAATTTCGACATCTCAGGAAACCTCTCATTCGGCATCTCGGACTACACCGACTTCCCGGATCAGAAGTACGACCCAGACATCGGCATCTTCGGTATGGACGTCAACGTCGTCCTTGAGAGGCCAGGTCACAGAATTTCAAGGAGAAGGAGGAGGAAGTCGAAGGTTTCCATCCCCCATAGAGTCGGTAGAGACGAGTCAAAGGACTGGTTCGCAGGAAAGTTCGGTCTGAAAATTGTGGAGGAGTAAATAGTATGGCACGCGATCATGGAGAAAGGATTGGTAGAAGCATCGGTTGCAGACGCTGCGGCCGAAAGAGAGGGATGATCCGAAGGCATGGGCTGAGGCTCTGCAGACAGTGCTTCCGAGACGTTGCTCCGGAAATAGGATTCAAGAAATACTCATGAGGTGATTAGATATGCAGTTTGACCCATTGAATGATGCCTTCACGACGATATACAACGCAGAGAGCGCAGGAAAATACGAAGTTACCGTACGACCTGCTAGCAAGCTCCTTGGTAGCATGCTTTCCATCATGCAGACATCCGGATATCTCGGAGAATTCGAGAAACTTGATGACGGCAGAGGAGGGGCTTTCAGAGTCTCACTGATCGGGGCAATCAACAAGTGCGGGGTAATCAAGCCCAGGCACTCTGTAAAGAGGTCCGACTTCGATAAGTGGGAGTCAAGGTACCTCCCTGCAAGAGACTTCGGACTCTTAATCCTGACAACCAACCAAGGAATAATGGATCACTCGGAAGCGAAGAAGGAGAGGGTGGGCGGAAGACTGCTCGCATATGTTTTCTAGGAGGAATAAGAATGCCAAGAGTAGCTAACGTGTCCCATACAATCGCCCTAACTGAAGGAATGGGGGCCAGCGTGGATGGTAATGCCGTGACCCTAACCAAGGACGGCAACAGCCTCTCCCGAGAATTCACCCACAACACCGTCTCATTACGACAGGTCGATGGTGGGATAGAGGTATACTGCAATCTACCAAGGAGGTCCGAGAAGGCAATAGCCGGAACTTGGGCAGCCCATCTAAGGAATATGGTACAGGGCCTCGAACAAGGTTTCGAATACCGGCTAAAGGCAGTATTCAGCCACTTCCCCATGACTCTGAAGGTCGATGGAAACAAGTTCACAATAACCAATATGCTTGGGGAGAAGGTGCCCCGGGTTGCAAAGCTGCCATGGACCCCATCCGAGGTGCAAGTGAAGATAGAGGGCAAGTCCGACATCATTGTCACAGGGGCCGATAGGGAGAAGGTAGGCCAGTCTGCAGCAAACATAGAGAAGGCCTGCAAGGTCAAGAAGAGAGATCCACGAGTATTCCAGGATGGAATATACATCACTTCCAAGGGGGCATGAGAATGGCATACGAGAAAATGACAGTGGCTGAGTTGAAGGAACTACTCAAGGAGAGGGGGCTACCAGTCTCCGGAAAGAAGGCCGACTTGATAGCCAGACTAATCGAGGGAGAGGCAACCAGTGATGGTGCCCCAGAAGAGGCTCCCCAGGAGGAAACCACGGAAATCTCTGAGGAAGAATCCCCCGAAGAGGAAGAATCCCCCGAAGAGGAAGAATCCCCCGAAGAGGAAGACGAATTCGAGGAAGACGAATACGAGGAGGAGGGCGACTTCGAGGAATGGGACGAATTGCACACAGCAAGGCAGAAACCAGTCCTGGACGAATCCACAAAATCAGCACTAAAGATGCGCTCAGAGCAGAGCAAGAAGCAGCCCAAGTTCCGCAGGCAAGAGTGGTTCAGGTACAGGAGACTATCCAAGACTGGATACAGAAGGCCCAGGGGTGATGACTCGAGCATGAGGAAGAACCGGAAGTATCGTTCCCCAATGGCCCGCGTAGGATACGGGAAGGTCGCAGCTGCGAGGGGGCTACACCCATCCGGCTTCGAGGAGGTACTTGTCCACAAGGCAGACCACCTAGACGGACTCGACCCCGAGCGACAAGCAGTTAGGATAGGGTCGAGCGTCGGAAACAGGAAGAGATCACGAATCCACGAAAGGGCAGACGAATTGGGGCTGAGGATACTCAACAGGCGCCAGATAGACAAGAGGGGTGATCTCTGATGTTCCTGTCAAACCAGAAGAGGATGGCTGCTGAGATCCTTTCAAGGAAGGAAGGCAAGACGGTCGGTATCCATAGAATATGGGTCAATCCAGACTATCTGAGTGAAGTTGCCGATGCAGTCCAGAGGGACGACGTTAGACTACTAATCGAGGATGGAATCATCAAGGCCAAGCCAATCAAGGGAACTAGCCGTTCCAGGGCCCGAAAGTCCGCATTCCAGAAGTCCAAGGGAAGGAGGAAAGGCCACGGTTCCCGTAGTGGTAGCGCGAATTCCAGAAGTCCACGAAAGCAGAGGTGGATGTCAAAGATAAGGGCCCAGCGCAGAGTCCTCAAGGAACTCAGGGAAGGGAGCAAGATTACCCCCTCTCAGTACCGTTACTTCTACCGAAAGGCGAAGGGCGGGTCATATCGTTCAACATCCCATCTAAGGAGCAACATAGAACTAGATGGTATTTCACTGGGAGGTGATGAGTGATGGCAAAGGGAAGAAACCAGAGACTTAGATTCAAGAGAAGGAGAAACGCTGAGACTGACTACCACCGAAGGTCGAGGATGCTCCGAGGGGGAGTCCCCAGGGCTGTAGTGCGCGTATCTAACACTCAAGTAACCTGTCAGCTAGTTGCTTACGAACAAGAAGGCGACAGGGTGCTTGAATCCATCACCGGCAAATCATTGGTGGACTCGCACAAGTGGCCCTCAGACGCATCAAGGAAGTCAGTTCCAGCATGCTATCTAGCAGGATTCGCAATGGCTACTTCAGCAATTTCTAGCGGCCACTCCAAAGCCATCCTGGACATCGGCCTGGCAGCATCCACCTCCGGAAACAGGGCATATGCTGCCCTGAAGGGCATGGTTGACGCTGGCATGGAGATCCCACACTCGGAGGGCGTCCTCCCCTCGGAAGAGAGAATCAACGGAGAGCATATCGGAGAGGCCATCGCCAAGGCAGTGGCCACAACAAAGAAGTCAATCGGAGGTGGAAAGTGATGACAGAGGAAGCAATCCCCGAAGAGGAGGCCGCACCTGTGGCACCCGGTCTAGCGATGGCACTCGCACCTGTGGATGAGGACGCTCCGAGGAGACGTGGCCCGGACCCACTAGCGGCACTTAGGAACTGGACTCCTAGGACCAGGCTCGGACGCATGGTCATGAACGGCGAGATTCTCACTTACGAGGAGGCTCTGGAAACAGGATTCCCAATCAGAGAGGTCGAGATAGTAGACGCACTACTACCTGAGATGGAGGACGATGTTCTCAGTGTCAACATGATTCAGAGAATGACTGACTCGGGCCGACGTGTGAGATTCAACGTGCTATGCGTCGTAGGCAACAGCGACGGTTACGTCGGCCTATCGATATGCAAGGGCAAGGAGGTCGCAAGCACAATCCAGAAGGCCATCACTCAGGCAAAACTCAATCTCGTCCCCGTATTCAGAGGCAATGGCTCTTGGGAATCTGCCGAGGGCCCTGGCAACAGCATCCCGTTCAAGGCAACAGGGCGTTCAGGCTCGACCAGGGTGACCCTGCTACCTGCCCCATCAGGCAAGGGCCTGGTCATTGGGGACTACGGCAGGCGTGTCCTGAAACTAGCCGGGGTGGAAGACGTGTGGTCACGATCTTCCGGGCAAACCAGATCAACAATCAACTTCGCAAAGGCGACATTCAACGCATTGGAGGTCCTCGGACGGGCCAAGGTCAACGACCAGGTCAGGGAGAAGCTACACATCACAATAGGGAGGAGAAACGCATGACATACTTGGTAATCAGAGTCCGCAGCGATCGCGGTGTCACGAAGAAGATCCGAGATACGATGTTGATGCTCAACCTTACTCGTGTCAACCACGCCGTCTTAGTCCCGAAGACCGATTCCTACGATGGAATGCTGCAGAAGGTAAAGGACTACGTCACATGGGGAGAGGTGGATGCAGACACGATTAGCACCCTGATCACGGAGAGGGGAAGGATGTCCGGGAACCACCAAGTTACCGACTCAGTGGTCAAGTCAGCCAGCGAGCACTCCACGATCAAATCCCTCTCGAAGGCTATCGCCTCTGGAAAGGCCACCACCAAGGACGTCGAGGGGATGAAGCCAGTTTTCAGGCTACATCCTCCAAGAGGGTCCAAGGGATGGGGCGGAATCAAGAGGGCTTACTCCGTAGGCGGGGCTTTGGGCTTCCGCGGAGAAAACATAGTCGAACTAGCAGCAAGGATGTACTGAGGGAAAAACATGGTTTCAAGGACTAACAAATTCAGAGGAAGAAGCAGATACCACGGCCGTGGCAAGAAGGCCGGCAGGGGTGCAGGAAAGAGGGGCGGCAGAGGGAACGCGGGCCTGAACAAGCACAAGGTTATGACCAGGCTGAAGTACATGCCAGGGCATTGGGGGATGCACGGATTCAACCGCCACCCCAGCCTACGAGTGGTGAACTCTTCGATCAACCTCGGCAAGGTCGCCGAGATAGCAGAGGGCGACTCTATCAACCTCGCCGAGATGGGATTCGACAAGCTCCTCGGAAGGGGCAGCATAGACAGGCCACTGACAATAAAGGTCAGCGAGGCCAGCGCAAAGGCAATCCAGAAAGTGGAGGCCGCAGGCGGCTCCATCGAGACCGGTGACGGCGAAGATTGGGGTGAGTGGGAAGAGGAGTAGCTTCCCCCTATTGGAGGCTAGAGGATGGCAAACAGAGGCCCGAATTGGTTTGGCGTCATCGCCATGTGTGCGATATACTGGGGCGCCCTCTACTACTGGTTGAGTGACGAACTGTCAGCCGGCGGAGATGACCAGAGCAGAGCCCTGGTGCTTCTCGCAACCTCGATCCCGTACGTCGCATTCGTGATGTGGGGGACGATGACGGACCTCCCAGAGTCGGTCAGCGAGATACCCTTCATCGGGAAATACGCGAAGGCATACGCATGGCTCGCCATAGTCATCGCATTCTCGTACTGGGGATGGGTGGACAAGGCGGCATTCGGCTTCCTACTAGTCGGAGTCGCCCTATTCGGCCTGGCAACCGGCCTGGCCCTGTCCTGTCTGCTGTACTCGGGAGATGGAGGAAGCAGGCTTTACGGACTCAAGCGCCTAGTAGACGTCTACCCAAGCATTTCCAAGCCGGAGGGCCACGTCAGATTCAACCAGAAGCTCTGGACCACCACACTAGTCCTGATCATCTACTTCATGATGACTAACGTGATGATCTACGGGCTTTCCGACACCACTCTGGACGTCTTCTCCTCATTCCGTGCCATCATGGCAGGTGCATCCGGTTCGATCATGCACCTGGGGATCGGGCCAATTGTTACGGGTTCGATCATAATGCAACTCTTCTCAGGGGCCAAGATAATCCAACTAGACCTCCAGGACTCTGCGGACAAACAACTGTACCAGGGGGTGCAGAAGATACTGGTCCTCATCATGATACCAATCGAGTCGATCCCGCAGGTATACGGATTCCTAGATCCCTCGCCATCACTGATTCTAGACTACGGGGAAGGCTGGGCCGGAGCGGTAATAGTGATCCAACTATTCCTGGGTTCGCTCCTAGTTTTCCTGCTTGACGAGCTCGTAAGCAAGTGGGGAATTGGCAGCGGAATCTCGCTCTTCATCGCAGCAGGAGTGGCCCAATCGACATTCGTCGGGACCCTTTCCCCCCTGCCCACTTATGACGGGCAGCCAATGTCATTCGAGAATCCCCCTTCAGGGACCCTTCCCATGATTTTCTACACCCTCAGAACCGCTAGCAACACCCAGCTCGTAAGCGAGAACGGATTCGAGATGATGCTCCTCGAGCATGCGAACCCCATAGTCGCCCTGATTTCATCAATAATCGTGTTCTTGGTGGTCGCGTACGCGGAGTCGAGCAAGCTCGAGTTGCCTCTGACGCATGGGAAGGTCAGGGGGCACAGAGGGCAGTACCCGATCAGGCTAGTTTACGCCAGCAACATCCCAGTAATCCTGATGGCCGCCCTTCTCGCGAACGTCAACATGTTCACACTCCTCTTCCACAGCCACCCAACCCTCTCCACGGTTCCGATAGTCGGATCCAATGGGTGGTACAGCCAATCTGAGTGGTTCGGCTCCTACTACGAGGGCTCGACAACCCCTCACGACGGTTTCGCCTGGTACAGCTCGATGGTCAATGGGGTCGGCGATTGGCTGATACCGCTGCTCGAGCAGCAGGGAGACGTTCACGGACACTCCCTGGGCCAGATAATGATGCACGTATTCGTGTACGTGTTCTTCATGACGGCCGGTTCGACGGTGTTCGCAAAGTTCTGGATAGAGACCACAAACATGGGTGCAAAGGACGTCGCGAAGCAGATCGAGAGGACCGGCATGCAGATTCCCGGTTTCCGGAAGAATCCAGTGGTCCTGGAGCGCATTCTGGAACGTTACATCCCACCGGTCACGCTATTCTCAGGTGCCTTCGTGGGGCTCCTCGCCGCGGGAGCAGACTTGCTCGGGACTGTGGGTAATGCCACCGGAACGGGACTCTTGCTGGCAGTCGGAATCATACTCAGGACATATGAGCAGATACAGAAGGAGCAGGCCATGGAGATGCATCCAGTGCTGCGTGAGTTCTTCGGCGCAGACTAGTGCACTGCGCAGAAGTGAGTCATCCGACCCCTCGTCACGTTCTTATACGGCATGAAGGTCGGCGAGACGCTGCGTCAAGCTGGCGTTGGAGACCGAGCACCTAGTGCCATGACGTCTTCCATCAGGCTGGGCGCTGCCGAGGAAGTGCGGCCACGAGACTTTTCGTGGTTTAGGAGGTTAACCACAATTATGACTTGGCCCCCGATAGGGGGTGCAAGAGCAGGGTATTTCATGAAACGAAATGAAGTGCACCTGCGC
>Ga0208407_1000179_pt1 | contig 29731 bp, 29 predicted proteins | sample ETNtaG_9_FD_185775 | JGI IMG/M metagenome (GOLD analysis project Ga0208407, IMG submission 185775) | Marine microbial and viral communities from oxygen minimum zone, Eastern Pacific Ocean - ETNP201406SV69 (SPAdes) (version 2) | ecosystem: Environmental > Aquatic > Marine > Oceanic ...
GACGACATATGGGCAATGATTGCACGTGAAGAAGACAACGGCACCGTTCTCGCCCATCACCTCCTGGAGCGAAAGGGAGTCCCCGCCTGAGTTTCCGTTGGCGTTCGGCAGTTCGAAGTCGGGTGCCTTTGCGCCCGGTTCAACCATCTTCTGGGAGTGCATGCCTGGTCGTCAGAGTGGATGTTGTTCAATCCTTTGGAAGGAGAGCTTCTCTCCTGGAGATGATTTGCGCCCTGCATTCCTCCAGTCTCCTCCTAGCGAGCCTGTTCTGGGGGTCTACGTCGAGGACCTTCCTCCATGCCCCAGCGGCCTTCTCGGTGTCCTTGCCCTCATGGAGGATCGCAGCAATCCTGAGTCTCGCATCGAGGTGATGTGGGTCGGCCCGTACAGCCCCCTCGAAATCTGACATTGCCTCATCTGACCTCCCGAAGTCCAGGTACAGGAGTCCCCTCTGATACCATGCCTCGGATAGTTTCGGGTTGGTCTCTATTGCCTTGTTCAGGGGCCTTTCTGCCTGTTCTGACTTCTCCATCGCGATCATGCAGGTCCCGAGGTGGACGAGCCCCATGGAGTGGTTTCCGTTCAACCTGAGGAGCTCGCGTAGCTCGGACTCGGCGTTGGCCCAGTCTCCCTGATTCATCAGAATCTCGGACTTCCTCAGTCGGGCTAGTTCGTGGTTTGGTCTGTCCTCGACCAATCGGTTGGCATCGTCCAGAGCCAGTGCCAAGTCGTCGGAGAGCAGAGCAGCCGATGACCTGTTTAGCCTGGCTCGTGTGTGGTTGGGGTCCATGTGGAGACTCTGTGAGAATAGTTTCGTCGCCTCCTCCAGACGCCCGTTTCTAGCTGCGATGATGCCTCTGATGAAAGGGACTGTCGGATTGTCCTTCAGAGTGGTGGTGGCCTGCAATGTGAGTGCGTTTGCCTGTTCCAGGTCTCCTGTCTCTAGGGAGAGCTGTGCTTCCTCGAGGGAAATAGAGGGGTGGTCTGGGATCAGCCTTCGTGCTCGAACTAGTGCCACCTCCGACTCATCGAATGCCTTCTGGTACCTGAGGGCTCGGGCCCTCCCGAGCCAAGCGAGGCCCGATTCCCTGTCGATTTCCACGGCCCTGTCAAACGAGACGAGTGCATCGATTACGGTCACTGGGTCGATTTTCCCCGTTTCATCTCGGTGTTCGTCGGATTCCACGAGGCTTAGCCTTCCCTTCATTACATGCAGTGTGGCTGAGTTCCAAGACTCCTCTGGTGCCTCATCGAGGGTCTGCCGTGCGGACTCGGCGGAGCCACTGGCCAACCAGAGTTGGCTTAGCCTCCCTCTTGCCTCTGCGTCGCCTGGGCTGCTGGATAGGTGCTCCTCCAGGACCTCAATCGCGGCATCGGTCCTCCCATCGTTGTCGAGAATCTCCGATTCTAGAATAATCGTGTACTCCCCGAGGGCATGTGCTCTCCTTATGCACTTCAGAGCGTCCTTGGTCGTTCCGCCGTCCGCAGCGACTAGTCGTGCCTTCAGCGACCATGCCTGACCGAAGTCATGGTCACTCTCGATTGCGGCATCCACCGATTCGAGCGCTGCTCTGAAATCCCCCAGTAGGAGTTGCTTGGCTGCCTTCTCGATCAAGGCTGGAGCGGAGTTCGAATGGGTCGCTCCACCGACCTCTGAATCTCTCGCTCTCTGGGCGATTAGGGATAGCTCACCCTCCTCTTCGGATAGTCTCAATGATTCCCCAAGGGCCTCGAGCCTCTTCCTGTTTCTGATGAGTCTCTCGTCGTCCGTGTTGTCTAGTAGCACCGATTGCTCGTTGAGTGCGGCGACGTCGTCAGGAACGATGGTCAACAGACGCTCGAGGGTCCTGTCCAGTGATTCTAGGTCACCGTTGCCCCTCTGTATCTCGGAGAGTGCCCTGAGTGCTGACTCGTCTTCTGGGTCTAGGTCGTTTGCTCTCTGGAAGCAATCTGCTGCCCAGTCGAATCTCTCTACAGAGTGGAAAAGCTCGCCGGCCCGTCGATGCTCGGGTGCTGAAAGTTCGACGTCTTCGGCTTTCATCTCTGCTTCGGTTAGAATGGCGGCGAGCCTCTTGGAGAGCGGCTTCAGTCCTTGGACGATACTGTGCTCGTCCTCTGGACCGTCTTCAGGGTAGTGGCTCAAGAGCGCTTTTACGGCGTGGCTGACAATGGCACAAGACTCGCTATTACTGACTGGAATTCCTTGGTTGAACAGGAGAGACTCGGCTGCCTCCAGAGACTTGTGCACGCCCAGCAGGTCGTGGACCTCAGGGGCATCGGACAGGATGGTGTCAACCCCTCTGGAGAGTAGGTCCAGCCTCTCGGAAGTCTCGGTCAGGTTACCCTTCATCGAGCCCAGTTTCAGAGCCAGTCTCTTCCTCTGCCGCAAGACCGCCTTGTGTCTAATCCACAGAGCCAGTAGGGTGATGGATAGAGCACCATAGAGAGTAAGTATCGCCATGGTAGTCTGTTGCATCAGTACCAGCGGGCATGAGAGACTTTTGATGGCTTCTGCTATGCCAACCCTTCAGAGGGCCATTATTGGCAAGGATTCACCTTGCCAGAAACGGTTCTCTGAAACTCACTCTAGGTCCTTAATCGAGTAGGCTTGCACTCCAAGTTTCAGGGATTGGGGTCCAACATCCTTGCCGACTACGACATTGATTCCTGCGCCAGAGGCGAGTTCGTGGATCCTGTCGGTGACCTTGCCCGAGTAAACCAATCCTTGTGCGCCTTCGGAATCTCCTAGGGCCGCTTCCAGGGCGCTTGCTCCTACTGGTTCTGAGCCTGTACCATCCGCAAGAACGATTACCGCGTGTCTGGACTTAAGACCGTCCATCATTGGTGCCCAGCCCTTGATCTCGTCTGGGGCCTCCAATGACGGCTTGCCCTTTCCGACTGCCTTGTCGTCATCCTTCTGTATCTCGGTCTGTATCCGGGCGACCGCCTTAGAGGCAGCTTCCTTCTGCCCGAGGCACTTCGTCACTACCTTGCCCTCAAGGTGCTCGACTTCTCTGCTCTGAGGAGCAAAGGCGACGTGCGTCAGGGACTTCCCCAGCGTTCCGCTGATTTCCATCAGCAGCAGCTTGCCTCCGCGATCCCCGTCTAGGAATGCGGTAACCGTCTTCTTCTTGGAAGCGAGATTGGCCAATTCTGGCTTGATCCCGGACCCCATGGTGGCAATCGCGTTTTTAATCCCAAACTTCAGTAGGTTGCGAACATCGTTCCTTCCCTCGACGATTATTATCGAATCCGAGTTTTTCACATTGGGTCCTGCGGTCATCTCCTCGAAGTCGACTTCGGTGTCCAATGTTAGTACTGCCTTGACTTCGTCGAGGATGTTCTTCGACTCGCCGGAGGCAGAGTTCACTATCTCCAGCAGAAGCTGCTTGGCTCTGTCGATGACGTGATCCCTCTTTGCGGATCTGATGTTCTCGATCTGCTTGACCTTGATCACTGCTTTGCATGGACCAATCCTGTCTATCGTCTCGAGCGCGGCGCCGATAACTGCGGTGCTGACTTGGTCTATCGAAGATGAGACTTCGATGGATCCCTGTACGCGGCCCTTGTGGTTGTTCAAATTGACATCCACGTGGCCAATTCTTCCTGTTCTCTGGAGCTTCCTAAGTTGGAGCCCCTCTCCCAGGAGTCCTTCGGTCTGGCCGAATATGGCTCCGACGACGTCTTTGCGTGCTACGGTCCCATCGACTCTAATTGTTGCGTGTATTACGTATTTTCCTTCACTTGACATATTGTTCAATTCCTTCGCTCATCGGCCCCAAACGGGGGCCTTGCCCCCGTTTTCGCCATTTTGGCAGGGGGGTTCGGATGGGCGCAGGGCGCCCGGGAGTGGCTGATTAGCAATCCTCCGGCGCACGGGGCACTCATGAATGCTCCTGTTTGTCTTCAGGGCTGTTTTGGACTAAAACCTAGTCGTTAAGGGTGGAAGCCTCCCGTGGCGGGCATGGCAGAAGGGATGTGGTCTGAGAATGATCGTTCTAGGATTTTTTTGAATGCATCCAGGCTGGCCCTTAGAGACGGTCAGTTGTCCAACGGGGAGAAGAGGATTCTAGTGAAGCTCGCCCATGCATTGAGCCTTGAAGAGGGTGAGCCGAAGAGGATCTATGATGCGATTCTGTCTGGCGAGGAGGAGCAGATTAGCGGATCCCAGATAGAGAAGAGCGAGATGAGGTTGGTCTATGGCCAGGTTCTCGAAGCCATGCTGATTCACACTGACAGGTCCGATGACGTATTGGCACAAATAGCGTATCTGAGAAAGATGTTCCTTATCGAAGATGCCGAGCATAGAGCGATTGCAAGAAGCCTAGACCGGCAGTTGGAAGAAATCGTCCACAGGTCCTTTATCGACGAATATAGAATGCGGCTAAATGACTCGGTGGACGGCCTGCGCGATATTTTCGATAGCGTCAAAATACTCTCCAGGAAGCAGTAGTTGAGATGAGTAGCGAGCGTATTCTGGACGAGTTCCTTGAAGATCAGCCCAGAAGATCTCACAGATCTCATCGCAGCCTAGCAAAAATCATCCGAGAGGCGTATCCTATCGGGGTCCCGGCAATGATCATGAAGTCAAGCACTGATCGCCTTGGCAACTCTGCTGGTTACTCTTTTCATCTTGGGACGCCCGATGAAATCCTGAGAAGGATCGCTTCATGGCTGATTACCGAGGCTGGAGAGGACCAACGGGTCTTGTGGAAATTGATACCGCTGCTCTGGAAGAGGCACGGGAGAGAGGACGTCGCGCTCTCGGCGTTGCTACTGGCCAACTTGGATAGAGAGAGGGCAGGGGTCAATCCATGGGTGGTTCTGGCCTCCTCACTCAACTCCACTGAGCCGGCCGAGGCTCTGCTTCTTAGCATCGAGGAGGTTTTCCGTGCGGGCCATGAGAGGCCAAGTGATGAGTTGTTGAGTTCATGGTGCGAAGGACGTCTGGTAGAGTCTCATCTAGCTCTGATCTCAGCATTTGCAGCGATTAGCTCCGGTAAGGAGATTGGAGGGGACGTGGTCGCCCAACTCGTCAAGGCGAAGGTCCCCGATGGAGATTCTCTTCTAGGCAGGATAAGAGACAGGGTGGCGTCGGGAATACCAGAGCACTAATTCATCAGTAGCCCCTCTGGTACTCATGGTCGAGAGGTTGCTACCATCGGATGACCCGGTAGCAGAGGAAGTGCTGGAGTGGACGATTAAGAGGGATGCCGAGGACATTACCCAACTGATGGAGTGGCTTGCGGGGACCTCTGCGAGGAAGGATCGGGAGATGCTAATAAACAGGGCATTAGACTTGATGGAAGAGATTAATCACGCCTTGAGGCGCTTGGACGAGTTGAGGTAGAGGATGCGTTCGCTGTTGCTAGCGGGAGGGAGGTCCTCGCGCATGGGATGCGACAAGGCGCTGGTGGAGATAGATGGTTCCTCCATGATTGAGAGGGCGGTGATCTCGCTCGCCGCTGCCAACCTGGAGCCGATTAGGATTGCAGTCGCGCAACCTGAGGACGTTGAGCAATACGGCTCGGCCATTGGCCCGGATCTGGACATAGAGTGGGTTCTCGATTCGATGACCCATGCGGGACCAATAGATGCGATAGAAGAGGCCCTCCTCGACCCTGAGTGCGAAGACGGTTTGCTGCAATTAGCCACCGTGGACTATCCTTGGGTCTCGTCGGGGCTTTTTGTATCCCTCCAAGACAGGCTCGGTGCTGATGATTGCCTGATCATGCCGCACGATGGAGAGAGGGGGCACCCGCTACTTTCTCTGATTCGGACCAAGGAAGTACTCGAGATAATCAAAGGTGACAGGCGGCCACTCCGGGTGCAGTTCGCAGAATCCAAGCATTCTCTTCTAATTGAGGACCCAGCGGTCCTTCTGAATGTGAATACTCCAGCGGACCTAGAGTGAAATCTGGCCGGTGCAGAGCAAATCGATTACCTCGGGATAGAGGACGTGCTCGACTTGCTTGACCCTCTCCTGAAGGGACATCACATCATCATCAGCCATCACTGGGACTTCTCTTTGGGCTAGGATGGGTCCGCTATCGACTCCCTCGTCGACCAGATGAACTGTACAACCGGTTATCGTGACCCCTGCTGAGAGGACATCTCGATGAGCATGGGCCCCTGGGAAATCTGGAAGCAATGAGGGGTGTACATTGACAATCCTACCCTTCCATTTCGCCACGAATGAGGGAGTCAGTATCCTCATGTATCCGCTGAGAACTACCATTTCCACCTTGGACGACTGAAGGTGTCTTCCGATAATTTCTTCATGAGCGAGGCGACGATCTTGGGCAGGGCAATCAGTAGGTAATGGGGCTCCCTTGGACTCGATTCCCGATTTCCTCCCGTGCTCGAGACCTGCGGCGTGTTCGCTATCCGCCAGAACCAGAACCGTCTGGTGGCATCGGGGCTCTTCAGCTTGGAATTTCAGGAGAGCGGCGAGTCCGGACCCCCCTCCGGAAATCAGTACTGCTAATCTGAGGGGGTCTTCGATTGAACCGACCCGGGGGAGTGCGAAGGGGGCTCCCATGCTCTAGTGGGGAGGAGTTCCCGCTTGAGTCTTGGGTAATTACAATTAAAGGAAATATTAGTGGGGATTCTTCACATCGGATGGAGAGAATCGAGAGTCTCGACGAGATCGTCGAGAAGTACTGCGTGTCTAGCAACCCGGTTCTAAGGAGATTGTATTTCGGTCTCGGTCTTCTGTTTATTGGGTTCGCAATCATTGGAATCTGGGTTCCAGGGTGGCCTACCGTATCATGGGCGGTTCCGGCCGCACTCTTGTTCTCTTACTCGAGCGAGAGGATGTTCAGATGGACGATGACGAATCGGTTCTTTGGCTCGGCGATGTTCGATTACTATGCAACAGGAAAGACCATTCCAAGGCACGCGAAGTCTGGGATTATCTCCCTAATAGCGCTCATGAGCACCACTTCAGCTATCTTCGTTTGGTATGTTTCGACCCTCGGGGACGGAGTGTTTTCCGATCCCTCTTCCTGGGATGGAGCGGACCCCGGTTTCGGTTCCATTACCATAATCCTCGTAGGAATAGTCGGTGTTTGGTATGTCGCCTCGAAGGTGAAAACGAGAGAAGTTGGCTAACTGAAACTATTTTGCATGTGACCAGTACCCCAAGTCAGAGTCACATGGATTTCGACACAATCTCGGTAAGAGGAAAAAGCAAGCCAGACCCAACAACAGGCGCGATTGTCCCGCCAATCTACCAGACTGCAACTTACGTGCTGGAGGAGATAGGAGTGGACAAGGGGTTCGACTACACCAGGTCTTCGAACCCCACGAGGCAGGAGCTGGAGAATCACTTGGCCGCTCTGGAGGGAGGGAAGCACGGGATTGCTTTCTCCAGTGGGATGGCCAGTGCGGACAGCTGCATGAAACTGCTCAGCCAAGGCGACCATGTCGTTTGCTGTGATGACGTGTATGGCGGTACTGCAAGGCTGTTCAACAAGCTCATGACGAACTATGGGGTTGAGTTCACCTATGTCGACTCCCAGATCGCTTCAAATGTCGAGGATGCGATTCGACCTGAGACAAAGATGGTGTGGGTGGAGACACCTACGAACCCACTTCTGAAGGTCACAGACCTCGATGCGGTGGGAAAGATAGCGAAGAGGCACGATCTACTGTACGTGGTAGACACCACGTTCGCGACCCCGGTGTTCCTCCGACCGTTGGAGTACGGGGCCGACTTGGTACTTCACAGCACGACCAAGTACCTTAGTGGCCACAACCAAATCATAGGTGGCGTGATTGTAACCGATCGGACTGACCTATTCGAGCGTCTGAAGTACATCCAGAAGAGCGTCGGAGCGGTTCCCAGCCCCTTCGACTGCTGGCTTGTGATAATGGGCCTCAAAACACTGCACCTCAGGATGCAGAGGCATTGGGAGAATGCCGAGAAGATCGCTTCCTACCTAGAAGAGCACCCCAAGGTTTCGAAGGTGGTCTACCCCGGATTGGAGTCCCACCCGATGCATGAGGTTGCTAAAGCCCAGATGAGTGGTTTCAGCGGGATGATTTCCTTCGAGTTGGAGGGTGGACTAGAGGCAGGTAAGAAGTTGATGAATTCCGTTGAGTTGTGCCTCCTGGCTGAGAGTCTCGGGGCTGTTGAGACGATGATTACCCATCCTGCTACGATGACGCACGCGGAGGTTCCTAGAGAGGAGAGGCTGGCCAGGGGTTTCGAGGATGGCCTGGTGAGGTTATCAGTAGGCATAGAGGACCCAGATGACTTGATCGCGGACTTGGATATGGCCTTCGAGAAGGTATGATCAGTCCCAGTCGTCGGGTTCCCAACCATTCTCCCTGAGCCAATCATCGTTGTAGAACTTGGACAGGTAGGGGTTGCCGGCGTCGGGCAGTACTGCGACCACCATCGCTTCCTCGCCATTTTCCTCGGCCTTCTTGGCGATGTCGATTGCCACCTTGACCGATCCACCACATGATCCCCCGCAGAACATTCCTTCCTTCCTTGCAAGTGCCCTCGCCCATTGGAAGCACTCGCCGTCGTCCACCTGATGGATCTCGTCGATAGCCGAGAAATCGGTTGCTGATGGTATGAAGTCCTCTCCGAATCCCTCTACCTTGTACGTATGTGGCTCTCCCATGGTTCCCTCTTCGAACCACTGTTTGAGTATCGATCCTACGGCGTCTACGCCAACTATCTTAGGTGGGGTAGAGCCATTTGACTCGGCCATCTCCTTGAGAGCCTTGGAGGTCCCGGAAATCGTACCGCCCGTCCCCATCGTGGCTACGAAGTGAGTGATATTGCCCGCTGTCTGCTCCCAAATCTCTGGTCCGGTCGAGAGGTAATGGGTCAGCGGGTTTGCCTCGTGCGAGTATTGATCGGGGTACCATGCCCCTGGTATCTCTCGTGCCAATCTGGCCGCTACCTCGTAGTATGAGCGGGGGTCCTCCTTCTCCACTGCAGTGGGACAGACGTGGACCTCGGCCCCCATGGCCCTGAGGAGATCTATCTTCTCCTTGGCCATCTTGTCTGCCATGGTGAAGATGCATCGGTAGCCTCTCTGGGCTGCAACCATCGCGAGCCCGATTCCGGTGTTCCCTGATGTCCCCTCAACAATCGTACCGCCCGGCTTGAGGAGTCCCTTCTCCTCCGCATCGAGAACCATCTGCAGTCCGATTCTGTCCTTTATCGAGCCTCCGGGATTGCACCTCTCAAGCTTGACCCAGACGGAGGACATATCCAAGCCCTCTGTGATTCTGTTTAGCCTAATCAGAGGGGTTTTTCCAATAGCCGATACCAGGTCCTCATAGGTATTCGAACCGGGACCGGGGTGGTTGGACACAGTGGGGCATCGAAGGCCGCTGTATGATGGTTTTCACTATGGGTCTCGAGTGGAGCTGTAATAGTTCCACCCCGCAAAGGGGAGGCTCCAGAAGGCTCCTCCAACGGCCGCAAAAACGGGGAGCATGAGCCAATAGGAAAGTACGCCAAGAGACGGTCCGCCGAATGAAGCACCGAGAACTGGCATGAAGAATGTCAGAAAGGACACTGGAATTAGATGTAGCAAACTCGGTTGCGCATTCAGTTTTTCCTGCCAAATTTTCCTGGTCAGGAACGGCGGGATTAGGATTATCGATAGGAAGCTGAGCACTGTGGTTTCGAAGAGTTCGAAGAAGACGTCACCAGTTGCCAGGAGGAGCAACATCAGAATTGCAATGATTGCACCGGACATGGCTCCGGCCGATAGAGTATGTTTCCAATACACGTGCTCACTAGTGCCTGAAGAGCCTGGTGCCTGTAAATAGCATTGCCATGCCATGCTCGTTCGCGGCCTCGATTACCTCGTCGTCGCGTATCGAACCACCTGGCTGCACTATGCTGGAAATCCCGATCTCGTTTGATGTGTCGATTCCATCACGGAATGGGAAGAATGCATCGGAGATCATCATCGCTCCCTGCGCCCTGTCACCTGCTCTCCTAGCAGCGATTCTAACGGCTTCCACGCGGCTCGTCTGCCCCGGTCCGATGCCTACTGTTGCGAATCCCGTGTCCGTCTTTCTAACCAAGATGATGGCGTTGGACTGGACTTCTGCAATTACTGAGGTTCCGAACCTCGCTAGTTTGATTCCCTCTTCATCGAGGGTCCTTGTGGTTACGGATCGTGCATTCTCCCAGTCTATTCTAGGCGGACCCTGATCCTGGGATAGCCAACCCCCTTGCAATTGCCGTATCGTCTGTCCCTCCGGGTATCCTCCCAGGGGTTCCAGCGTTAGCATCCTCCTGTTCTTGCTCTCAGCGAGTAGCGCCAGTGCCTCGGGCTCGTAGCCGGGCGCAATCATGCACTCGAAGAAGTGCTTTCCAATTGCCTCTGCAGTTTCCTTCCCCACCACCTGGTCGAAGGCTATCACGCAACCGAACGCGCTCTCGGGATCGCTTGCCAGAGCGTTTTCCCACGCTGAGACCTGTTTATCCGAGACCGAAGCACCACAGGGGTTTGTGTGCTTGATCACAACACAAGAGTGCTTTGCGAAGTCACAAGTCTGTTTGAGGGACCGAACTAGTCTGAGCGATGCATCGAGGTCCAGGTAGTTGTTGTAGGAGAGGGGCTTCCCCCCATGTTGGACCGCTGCTGAGAGTCCTGACGGGGATCCGGAGGCCGGGAAGAATGAGGCCAGTTGATGGGGATTCTCCCCATACCTCAACTCTCGGCCCTCCCCTGACGAGGCGTGTATCCTACTGGGTATTGTTTTCTCCGAGTATCTAATCCATAACTCGTTGTAAACCGCGCTGTCATATGCTGCCGTGGATTGAAATGCAGATAGGGCTAGTTCTCTTCTCATTTCCAGCCCTACGCCAGATGGTCTGCCATTGGATTCCGAAAGGGCATGCAAGACCGAGTCATACTGCTCTGGTGCCGTGACTATGATGACGTCTGCATGGTTCTTAGCTGCGGATCTGACCATCGTTGGCCCACCGATGTCTATCATCTCGATGAGTTCCTGATCGCTAGCAGGTGGTTCCCTAGCAGCCGTCTCCTCGAAGGGGTAGAGGTTGACGCAAACCAGATCGATCCCAGCATAGCCGAGCTCGGACAGGGTGTGCATGTCATCGTCAGAGTCCCGTCTGACGAGTATTCCCCCGTGGACAGCGGGGTGGAGGGTTTTGACCCGGCCATCGAAAACCTCCGGGTGGCCTGTGAACTCGGATACGTCGGTGACTTCGATTCCAGCATCCCTCAGCTTCGAGGCCGTCCCCCCTGTGGAGATTATCTCCCAATCCATTGAATTCAAGTATGTGGCCAGTCCCTCGATTCCAGTTTTGTCCCAGACGCTGATTAGCGCCCTTGGTCGCTCCATGTGGAATGCGTGTGTGCGAGAGGCTTGAAGTTTCGCGGTTGGCTATTCGCCTCTCGCTGAAATGACCTGGTCTATCCTCAACATTCCCATTGCCGTCTCCGTGGCTGCCTCTAGTGAGTTCTCTATTACCGACCTTGGGTGCCATACCCCATCCACCTCCCAGATCTTGCCGTCTTGGGAAATGCCGATTGGGCTATCACCAAGAGATGTCGATCTGAGTTCAAGTATCCTGTCCAGCGGTTCGCCGCCCGCATTCTCGACTAGTGTGGCTGGAATCGTCTCCATCGCTCTGGCGAATGCCTCCATTGCAAGACGCTCCCGTCCTCCTTGGCTCTCGGCGGCATCTCTGACTGCGTGGGCAATCCTGCTGTGGGTCGATCCTGCTCCTGGGAGCACGTCCTCGGACAATGCCAGCGATGTTGCCCTCAGGGAGTCGTGAAGCCCCCTGATGATCTCCTCGGTTCCGGTCTCACCTGCGCCCCCTACCTCGATCGTGACAATAGCCGGGTTTCGGCAATCCTCGATTCTGATCACGTCTTCCACCTCGTCGGTAGATTCCTTCCTGATCCATGATGCACTGCCACAGAACCCCAAGTCGTCCTCTTCAATGTCGAGTGGGTTCTCGACTATTCGAGAACCAGTGGCCTGGGATGCGTTTCTCAACTCCGACGAGTCAAGTTTCTCCACGGCTAGGATGCCGTTGTCACAGAGAGTGTGGAGGATGTCCTTGTCGATCTCTCCGGAGCATAGGACCACTCGAGCACCAGATTCGCTTATCCCCCTGGAGATCTCCATCTTTCTGTCCTGCTCCGCCCCAATGAAAGAGTCCAGGTCGTCTGCATTGGTAATCTTCAGTTCCGCATCCCTGACCATTTCCCTGATCTTGATGTCCCCGTCAATGCAGACGACATTTGCATCCCGGACATCGTTCGGGAGGTCACTCATCAGAACCCTCCTGCGAAAGATTACTCCCTTGACCAAGCGGGAGTCCCTGGCTCCGCCGGTTCCGGTCTTGAACATGGATACGTGTTGGGCTAGGGCTTCTCCTCGGTTCTCGAAGACCGTGTTCAAGGCCTCAACTATTAGTGGCGAGAACACTTCTAAGGCAGATTCGGCAACCTTGCCCCTGAGAGAGGTTTCCGCTACTGCCAAGAGTTTGCCATCGTCTGTCTCGGATGCGTCTTTTTCTATCTGCGAGACTGCTGCTTGCAGGGAGATCTCGTACCCCCCCACTAGAGTAAGGGGGTGAAGTCCCTTTCTGAATAGATTGTTAGCCTCTATCAAAAGTGATCCGCAAAGCAGCATCCCAGTGGTGACTCCGTCTCCGCAGTCCTCCTCCTGTGATTCCGCCATCGAGACCATCATTTTCGCCGCTGGATGCTTGACTAGGAGCTCGGCGACTATCTTCGCACCATCGTTGGTAACCGCGGTGGTTCCATCGGTCTTGTAGAGCATCTTGTCCAGTCCTCTTGGTCCGTATGTGGGCTTCAAGAGGTCTGAGAAAACCCTGGCTGCCACGATTAGTTTCTCCTGGACATCGGTGCCACTAGTCACCTTGGTGCTCTGAGAGGCGATTTCGACCTTCGGCTTGTCCGAACCCTCTCCCATTACTACTTTCGGCGCGAGTAGTTGACATGAATGCTTTGAGGGAGCAAATCGAAGAGTTCAGTATCGAACCACACGAATGTCTATGACGGTCCCGAGTCAGGCATATTCATGAGAAATCGGTCATACTCGGTCGTTTTCATTGCCATTCTGCTGATGGTATGCGGCATTTCTCCCAGTAGTTCGGCCCAAGTGCTGCCGGATGCTGATCTGGAATGTGATGACTCGATGGAAATAGATCCGAGCGGTTTTGGGAATAATCTGATTAATTGCGAATTGACCAATCCTACTGCGTTTCCTGAAAAGGTGGATTTGACCTACCAGGGGGGCCAGTTGGATATCGCGGGACCCGAGAGCGTGACTGTTGGAGGGGGGCAGACCTCGTCTTTCCAGGTTGCGCTCGCTTCTCCGACGGGACAGTCCGCAGGGACGTACGAGGTCAATGTTAGCGCAGTAGTAACGGAGTGGAACGGGGTCCCTGTGAGCATCTTCGGGTTCTCGGACGAAGAGGGTATCGAGGTGGAGGTGCTCCCCTACACCACCTGCTCCTCTTCCCGACCCTCGGCTATCTTCGCTGAGGCTGGCGAGGACGTGTCCTTCTCCGTGGTTTACAGCTGTGATAGTAACGAGGATGCCAGCATGTCAATCTCGCTGCACCTACTGGAGAAGGGCAGTTCGCAGGAGAGCATGTGGCCACCGGGTTTCAATGACATGTCAGCGAATGGTTGCAATATCCAAAATCCGATGGGTTCGGCCACCTGCGATTTCCTACTAACCACTCCCTCCAACCTCCAGGAGAAGTGGGAAGGTTGTCTGATTGTGGTTGATGAAATGACTGATCCTGGATGGTCGTGCTCGAGCGATTTCGCCTTCCCCCTCACTGTGAACGAAAAGGAGACCGTGATTCCCTCCGTTGGGATCGATGTCAATGGAACGGTGCTGGAGGAGCTAGGGATGACCGAGGAGAATCAGAATTACTTCATCGCAGGAGGAGTTGGGCTAGTGGCTCTGGTAGTTGCCCTGCTTGTCCTCATGAGGAGATTGAGTGACTAGACAGTCGTTCTTTAACGACAAGGCCCCAGCGTAAGCCGTGGAGATATTCGCGGGCTTGACGATGGTTGGCATTGGGGCCTATCTATTCTGGGAGCCCAGCTATTGGAGGAAGCCTGAGCCAAAAAAGAAAGGGGATCGGGTAAAGAAGGGCATTTCCGGCGACGTGGCCAGTTCGATGAAGGCTTCTCTCCGACCTGCAATAATCCCAAGGAAGGGCCTTCGGATCTACAGGGCCTTCGGGATCGTCGGAGCCCTGATTGGAGAGATTGTTGCATCGGGAGCGGAGTTCCCGCAAGTATTCAGGATGGCTTGCATTTTTCTCGGATTCATGATCGGGTACATATTGCCAAGGGTAGCTGAGAACTACGTCGTAGTTCTCGGGCCTCCCCTTGCAGTGATTCTCGGCCACGAGTACCTGATTTACGAGAGGGGGATAGACCTGCAAGAGGTTTTCTCGGTGGTTCCAGTCATCTCGGAGATATCCCATCCGGTGCTTTATCAAATTCTGTTGGTTTCGACGACTTTCCTGACCCTTGCCTTCAGGATGTACCTGAGGCAGGTTTTGCCGATTTTCATGTCCGGTTTGCTCTCTGGTGGTCTGATTGGTAATGGGGTAATGATTCTCTATTCTGGTTCTTTTCCAGAGACTGACGCAGAAATAGATCTGCGTATTTCGGCGATCCTGGCGCTTTGCAGCATAACTTTGCAGATGTACGTCAAGTACTACGGAAGAGATAGGAGTATCAAGAAAGAAAGGGCGGAGGCCAGAGACAGGAGGTTGAACAAGAGGACTGGGGATATTCTGGTATTGAGGTGTCCTTCTTGCTCCCAGGAGGCGCCCCACAAGATCGTGAACAGGAAGGAGGTGCAGAAGGGCTTCGAGGTTCTAGTAAACTGCAGGGGTCTAAATCAGTTCGATGAGGTATGCAACTTCCACCACACCGTGATTGAGCTTGCTCGGCAGTAGGGCGGCTTTACTCTATCAGAGAGCGTTAGCCCAGTATGATGACCATCCATCTTAGGAAAAGCGACGAGGTCGCGCCGACGATTAGTGACGGTGTGGTTGCGAAGCCGCATACTGCGCTGTAGAAGTAGAAGAGCGATAGGGTCAGCAGGATGAAGGCCGTGAGGTCGTATGCCTGACTCCTCCCTAGACCCGAATGCTTGACGATGTGGTCCCTCTCCCTGACTGCGAATACCGTTGCCACAAGTGTGGCCAACAAAATGGAGTGCCCGACGAACCAACCAACTGAATCGCCGAAGACCGATACCAGATCATCCTGAAATGTGCCTAGAATGGTTGAGGCGAGGTCGAACACAATGTCAGCGGGAACGCGGATATTCTTGAATTACTCGCACTGGAAAGTAGCGAGAGGCATCACTCGTAGCCCAGCCTCAGATGGGCGTCCCCGAACCTCTCCTCGTATGCTGCCGTTACTTTGCTTGAGAAGTACTCCTCCCATTTGCGCAGTTTCCCTGTCGAAATGTGGGGGTTCGAGGCTATTTGGTCCTCCCTCATCCTGTTCATGTCATGCCCTCTGGCAATCTCCAGGCAGGTTGGAATCGAGTGGTCTGGAATCCCTATCCAACGGAACAGTTTCTCGAAGGACCCATCGAAATCTGCTACCATGTCCTCCATCTTGATGGTCAAGACGTTCTCCCTCTCCTTCCACCCGACCATCTCCTCGATTGTGATTCTTGCGAATCCGTCCATTTCGAAGATTAGTCCATCATCCTGTTCGAACCCCCGTATCCTCTCCTGGTACGAAACCCCCTCCAGACTGGAAACGAAGGCCTCCCTTGTCTCCAAGTCCATATGCGCAAGGGGCAGTGGGACCTGCGGGTGATGATAGCCGGGCTTCGAGAAGTCCGAATTAATGCACCACAACTCCGAGCATCTCTGGTGATATAGGAAACCGGACACGATTACGTCTCTTGGGTCTCGGATAATCCTGACTCCCCTTCTCCCAGAGTCCAGAAAGGCATCCGTCGTAGTTCCGTGAATGACGTGAAGTAGGTCTGTCTTCGATGCGATTTCGTTTGCGACCCCCATCTCACTGTTGTACCTCCACCCGATTCTCTCAGTCGATGCCATTAGCACCTTCCTGCATAGGACGGTTGCGACCTTGTGGTGGGTGAGGATGAATGAAGGATCTTCTGGCTTGCTCCCCAAGGCCCTCCTCGCGCTCAAGACCATCTGCTTCGCTGTCCAGAGTCCCGGTATGTACACGAATATCCCATCGGCCGTCCTAATGAATCAGAGATGAATGAATCGGTGAGGATTCTATAGAAGCGAGCGTATCCTCTCGTTCAATTGTGAGGCGTAGTTCTCCGAGCTGAGTCCGAGTTCTTCGATTCTGGAAAGACCTGATTCTGCCCATCTAGCCCTTGTTTCGGGGTCTCTTGCTTGCGCGAATGCCATTCTCCAATCGTCAAGCGCCCCTCTGGTTACCAGCCTGCCGTTGACTCCGTCGACTATGGTGTCCCGATACCCTCCCTCGTCGACGAAAACGGGAGGTGCTCCCAGAGCCATTGACTCAATCGGAGTCAGGCCGAAAGCCTCGCCGTGTGCTAGACCGATCACCGCAGTGGATCGCTTCATCAGAATGGACATCTCGATGCTGTCCAGGTTGGACAGGACCTGTACATTGACGCCGAGCCCCCTCCCGAAGGCCACAAATCCCTGGTTCTCGGGCTCGCTCCCCCCTCCAACTAGGACCAGATCTAGATCGCAACCGACAATATGCTCGACCGATTCGTATGCTCCCTTGAATCGGCTTAGATTTCCAACGGTGACTACGTATTCTGATTCGTTTTGCCCTCTCAACCGGTCGATGACCTGGTCCTCACCCGGGAGCACCTCCCTCTGGAATTCCGACAAATCAACCACTGGGAAGAGCACCTCCCCTGTTATTCCGTATTCCTCCATTAGTTTGCTCGCAGAGTAGTTCGAATTGGCGCTGATGGCCCACTTCTCATTCTCGTTGAATCCTTTGAATGACGAGATAATCCTCCTCCGGTGATAGAACTGCAGGGTGTGGACGACATGCGCCCTCCACATTCCAGTGCCATCGCTATTGAGGTGGCTAACATTGTCGAAAATTCCTGATTTTGACTCTAGGAAGTGGAGATGGAGTGGTTTCGAGCTTGGGACCAGGGTTGTGAAGTCCATTGATCCAGCTCCAGTTGTAAGGTGAATTGCATCGGCCCATTCTATTGCTTCCCTGATGCCTTGTAGACCCTCCCATGCCTTCTTTGAAGATCGATCCTGCTTCGCAGATATCTCATTCCAAATCCCTCCCTCAACCTCCCATTGGCTGTCGGGGCAAATCACTTCGACGCCTAGTGACTCTATTCTGTCACGCTGACTTTCTAGTATGTTGAGGCAGCAGAATTTCACCTCAAAATTCCTGCTCAACTCGGGGAGGTTTCGGAGGAGGTCTCGGGCCGCGCCGCCATTTCGAACCATTGCTGCCTTGGACACGAGAAGCCTAGTCGCGCGTCCCTTCATGGCCTTCCGGGTACCAATTCTGGTTTTTCGTTGTCGGTTCTGGGTATGGGGCGATATGCCTCAATTTGGGTATCCGAATAGTTCGAAGTCTTTCTCGTACCTCTTTGATGCCAACTCCCTGGTCTCGTCCGAGAATAGGTCATCGGCGGTTCTTCCTGATGACTTGTTGAGCATAGGCAGTTCTGCGAATCCGTACCTTTCCCTAATCTCTTCGAAGTCGGATGGGAGATTCTCGAACTTTCCGATGTAGTCGATGTCTCTTCCCGAGGCGAAGACTATCTTGTTCTGAGCCTTGAAGTGCCTGTCACAAAATTTGTCTGGGATATTGGAGACCTTGCGGACGAATTCATCGAAAGAGTCGTCGTTTTTGAGGTATCCAAACAGATAATTCGAGAACATGAACTTTGATTCGTCCACTTTGTTGAACTTGGCGCGATAGCAGGATGCGAGCCGCTCGTACGGGTCTCGGACGATTGCGAATGAGAAATAAGAGGCTTTCTTCTTGGGTATCCTTCGGTGCGAGAGATGAGAAGTGTGCTGGTGAATCTGGATTCCTTCGGGTGGTGTTCCGTATATGGAAGTCTTAATCGACGAGCATGCGGATTTGGCCACACTGGCGAACACTACTTCCTTTTCGTCTAGGATGATGAAATCGGGGGAGTCTAGTTCGCCTCTGATGACTACTCTCGCTATGTCCCTCATGAAGTGAAACATGTTTTTCAGAGATATTTTCATTTATCCTCCTCCGATGATGTTACGAGGCCCACAATGGGCATGTTATCCAAGAGGCGGTAATGGTCCGTTTTATGCCTATGCTTGGCAAAGACCACGTCGCTGATGATGAAAGTGAAATGATATGCCCCTACCGGAACAGCGAGGGTGTTGACTGTGGATGTTTTCTTGGTAGGAGTTCCAAAGGCCGGCACCACATGGTTGTCAAATATCCTAGATCAGCATCATGGCATCATCCTTTCAGCGCCGAAGGAGCCGAACTTCGTTGCTTCTCACAAAGGGACCTTCGAGAGGGATGGAGTTGAGCCAGATTGGTCCAAATACGGTGATTTCTTCATGGGAGATGGGCTGAAGATGGATGCATCAGTCCACACCTTTTCGTGTCCAATCGCTCCGGAGAGGATAAAATCAAATTTCCCAGATGCTAGATTCATTCTTTGTCTAAGAGAGCCTGTTTCTAGGACAGTGAGCCACTGGAACATGGTTCGAAGCACTGGTGAGGATAGGGAGAACGACAGGGATTGGAGTGATTTCGAGGAAGCATGGTCGGACGATTCGTTGCGTGTAGAGTCGATGTATGGAACTTCAATGAAGAATTGGTTGGAGCATTTTGACCTTGATAGGTTCATGATTATCGATAGCTCGAGAATGAGGTCCGAGCCCATGGCAGTAGTGAGGGAGGTGGAGGGGTTCCTAGGAGTGGAAGAATGGGACTATGACGTGAAAATGGATAGGCACGCGAACGCTGCTTCGAGCAATCGTAAGTCCACAGCAATCGGCAATTTAGTGATGTTTTGCTTCTCACTGGTTCCCAAGTTCGTTAAATCGCCGGTGGTAAAATTCCTGCAAAGGAGAGACTGGAATATCTACAGGTTACCTGTTTTGAGCACCGAGGAAGAATACGTACCTCTGGGTGATCTGCATTTCTCTACTTGTGGGGGGGAATTATGCGATGAGCTTTCTCTTTTCGGAAGCTTGACTGGATTCGACCACTCAGAATGGGAGAATCAGATTCGAACCAGGATTGGGTCCGTTTCCGAGGATAGGAGCGAGTAGTTTGGTGACTCCGGCTGATGCTGAGTGGCTCATTTCGAGAGCTGGCTTGGAGGGTCTGAAGTCGGTTACCCCTCTGGAGGGAGGTTGGGACAACACCAACTTGCGTTTGATGCTGGAAGATGGTTCTGCCTTCGTCCTGAAGGCATGGTATGCAAACACCGTTGAGGAGGTCAGAAGGGTAGTCGCTCGGCACATTCATCTGCATGACAATGGGATTCCTACAACAGTGCCGATTATGCTCACTGATGGGGAGAATGTGGCAGTCAAGGACGGGGTTGCATGGACCCTGCTCCCCTTTGTCAGAGGAGGTATACTCGGAGTAGACGAGGATTCTGTAAGGAGTCTTGGTGAAATCCAAGCGAAGATGCACCTAATCCCAGGAGCAGCCTGCTTCCCCAAGAGTTACAGGATGGGTTTCGAACTATTGGATGAGGTGATTTCGCTATCCTCCCAGACAAGGGTGTCCGACCCATTCGTCGAAATGCTGTCTTCACAGGTTTCTGAGATTAGGTCAAATTTCCCCTCTGAGCTACCGATGGGGGTCCTTCATGGAGATTTGTTCCCAGACAACGTGATTGGTAGTGGGGGAAGGGTGTCTGCCATTCTCGATTTGGAAGAGGCGTGGGTCGGTCCGATGGCATTTGACCTTGCAATGTCATGCGTAGGCTTCGGATGGGATGGAACTGTGCCTGTGATGGAGCGATGGGCTGCACTGCTAGATGGGTACCAAAGCGTCAGAAAACTAACTCGGGACGAAATGGATTCCATGCCCTTCCTTCACCGGTTTGCCACGCTCTGCATAGCCTCCTGGAGGTTCTGGAAGCACAATCTAAGGGAGCCTGACGAGTCGCTATCGCACAGGTATGTCGAAATGGTTGATAGGCTAAGTGTGGAGATTGATTTTTCCGAGGTCTTTGGATGAACGGATCGGTTCACGCAATCAACATCAGCTCCGGAGGAGTGCCCAAGAGGACTGTGGGGTCCGCCAATATCATGAAGGATGGGGTAGAGGGGGACTTCAACAGATTCCGGGACGGTCGAGGAGGTGATCCCGATAGAGCGGTCTGCATCTTCTCGCTCGAACTAATCGAGGACCTGAAGAAGGAGGGTCATCCGATATGTGTTGGGTCGACAGGGGAGAATCTTACGATCCAAGGAATCGAATGGAGTTCCTTAGTTGTGGGGACGAGGCTGGAGGTTGGGGGCGTCGTTCTGGAGCTCAGCGAACCATGTGCGCCTTGCTCAAAGATCGGTGAGTCGTTCATTGGTAGGCGATTCGGCAGGGTTGATCACGAGCAGGAGTTCGGTTGGTCGAGATGGCTAGCACGGGTTATACGAGAAGGCAGCATCTCAGTTGGTGATTCCGTGAATATCATTATTACTCCATCCCACTAGAATTCCACCATGACGACGGTGACGGACGGACATAGGCCGAATGGGTGGATGATGCGCACAGGCGGACGAAGGATAGGATTTGTTGAGAGGCTCTCCAGGGGCTGGAAGATGACGAAACTTGGGATTGCGGTGGTCAGAGCTGATCCAGAGTTAATGGTATACACCTTTCTTTCGGCCCTATTTTCCCTCGTGGCAATCGGTGCGGCGGTCTCCGGCTCGGTCGGCTTGGATGTAATCACCTCAGACACTGAGTGCGTTGGAGACGACTGTGGCAGCGAGTTCGCTGTTGCTCACATGGCAATTTGGTTCGTGTTCTACTTGTTAGTTTCAGTAATCACGGTCTTCTGGAACGCTGCGATCATCGCAAGCGCCTACGAGCGTCTCAGCTCGGGGACGAATCCAAGCTTCTCTTATGGAATCGGACAAGCTATGAAGTGCCTACCGCAGATTCTGGTCTGGGGGATAATCGCAGGGACTGTTGGACTATTCATCCAGATCCTAGAGGGCCTTGCTCGTGACGAAAAGTCGGCTTTGCCGCTAAGGGTTGTTGCGGGTTTGGCCAGTTTCATCATAGGCGTCGCTTGGTGGATTGTTACGTTCTTTATGATACCCATGATCGTGCTGGAGAGGGCAGGAGTGCTAGATGGCATGGGGAAGAGCAAAGAGCTGTTCGAGAGGACTTGGGGGGAAGACGTGGCCGCCCACGTATCAACTGGGATACTGATGACTCTCTGCATAATCCTGTTGATTTGTGTGTCCGTTCCTCTGATGGCGTTTGGCGAATTGGGTGTCGCTCTTGGAATTGTTATCCTGGTCGTAGGCATTCTGTTTGCGGTTCTATTCTTCTCCACCGTTGAAGCGGTGAACAGGGCGTCGTTGTTCTACTATGCGAAGACGGGTCAGATGCCGCCGATGGCTGCCAAGGTCGGGATAAAGTTCTGAGTGATTTGTATGGCCAATAGCGGATCCCCTGGCGCGGACATAATCGAGGAGTTGGTCGTAGCGGTCGCTGATAATATCCCTGAAGGTCACGAAGATGGGTTGTGGAGGGCTTTTCGAAGGTCCTTCGCGATATGCTTGCCATTGCTTCCTGTCGGATATTTGGTTATGTGGAAGTTAGGATACCTCTGAAATAGGCCGTCGTAAGCCCGGTGACACACAAGCAGAGGTACCCGAGCGGTCAAAGGGGCTGGGATGAGGTCCCAGTGCGTAGTGCTTCGCAGGTTCGAATCCTGCCCTCTGCACCATTACTGTATGGCTATCCAAGCAGCTACTGCAAACAGAGATGCACCCATTGCCCTGTTGAGTGCGATAGCGGAACTGGGAGTGGAGAATGCCCTTCTAAGGGCGGTTCCAAATGCAGCCCATGACATCACAGCGGGAAGGCCGAACATCACGTTGAGGAGAACTAGGAGTGCCTTTCCAGCAAACCCAGACCCGAATACGGATCCGAATGTGGTCATCAAGACGAGGAAGTGAATCCACGCCTTGCCGTTCACGAACTGAATTGCGACACCCGTTGAGAAGCCGAGGCGCTCGTTGTCCTGTGACCCTGTGTCTAATGGGTCAGATGTTGCAATTTTGTAGGAGAGGTAGGCTATGTAACCGGCTCCGATGTATGTCAGTATGTTGAAGAAATCCTTGTTGTTCTCTATGAATACGGTCGCACCCCCCACGAATAGCCCCAGAACCGACCATCCGACTGCCATGCCCGAGATTAGGGTCAGCGTTCCCTTGAATCCGTGCTGGGAGCCGTGGGCCGCGCATAGTACGTTGTTTGGGCCTGGACTGAAGCACATCGGGATGATGAATACGAGAGTAGCGATCAGGAGTGCGGTGTCCATACCAATAACCCATTCACAATTGACTTTCGCTCAGAGCCTGATCGATGTCGGCCCAAAGGTCTTCGACGTCCTCTATCCCGACGCTCATCCTAACGAAACCAGGCACTATACCCGCCTCTAGCCTGACTTCCTCGGGGACGAAGAAGTGGCTGGTGTTGAACGGGCATTCTACTAGGCTCTCAATTCCACCGAGGCTTGTTGCCTCGAAGATTATCTCCAGGGCACGAATGAAGCGTAATGCGCTATCATCGCCGCCCTTGACGGCAAAAGACAACATTCCAGTTCCCTTTGGTGCTATTCTCTTCGCGACGTCGTAATCAGCGAAGCTAGGAAGAGATGGGTGGTTGACACTGACTATGGCGGGGTGTTGCTCCAATCTTCGTGCGATTTCAGAAGAGTTCGAGGTGTGGATTGGCATCCTAGCATGGAGCGTCCTCATGCCCCTCTCCAACAGATAGCACATTTGTGGGTCGGCAGACCCTCCTAGTTTGGTTTTGGCTTCGAAGACCCCCTTTATCAGATCCGCTCTACCAACGACTATACCGGCAGTTAGGTCCGTGTGCCCATTGAGGAATTTTGTTCCGGAATGGATGACAAGATCGAATCCCATTGAAATTGGACGGCATGCCCAAGGGGTTGCGAAAGTATTGTCGACGACGGAAATCAAACCGTGCTTCTGGGCGATTGAGGCCATCGCTTCCAGATCGCAGACCTTCAGTACTGGGTTAGTTATTGTCTCCACATAGAGGACCTTGGTGTTCTCGTTAATTGCAGCCTCGAAGGAGTCTGGGTCCCTCATGTCCGCCATGGTGACGTCGATTCCGAACCGCGGGAAATCGGAAGTGAGCAGGCCATAAGTCCCACCATATACGTCCGCAGACGTCACTATGTGGTCTCCTTTGGATAGCAGAGAAAGTAGGGTTGATGAGATTGCGGCCATACCACTGCCGAAAGTCTCGCCATCCTCCGCTCCTTCAAGAGCAGTTACCTTTGCGGCCACCGCTTCCGAGTTTACACTAGAATATCGGCTATAGAGAAGGCTGTGCTGTCCTCCCTCGGACCACTCTCGATATCGTTCGTCATTGAGTTGATAGGTGGAGGTGGTGAATATTGGAGTAACTGTCGAGCCCTCCAAGTTATTGGTTCCAGACCAAACCACCTTGGTTGAAAATGCACGTTCCGAAAATCTGTCTTCCATGGCACGCGATTGGCCGGTTAGCAATAATGGTGCTCATTCCATTCCTATTGCACCAAGCACGGATTGGATGTCTGGTTCCACGACCACGGACCTCGCCTTGGCATTCTCAATAGCTATGCCCGGGTCCTTCAGACCATGCCCGGTCACTGTGACTACCACGGTCGAGCCTTTTGATATCTGCTCCCTTGCATGACTCTTGACGATGCCAGCGATGCCAGCGGCAGATGCCGGTTCGACAAATACCCCCTCTGTTCTGGCAAGCATCCTGTGGGCATCTAGAATCTCATCATCGGAGACGGTGTCTATAGTTCCCGATGACTCTTCGGAGGCCCTCACCGCCTGTTCCCAGCTCGCTGGGTTTCCAATTCTTATTGCAGTTGCAACGGTCTCTGGGGATGTGACAACATGACCCTTCACTATGGGGGCAGAACCCTCTGCCTGCCAACCCATCATCCTCGGTAGTGAGTTGGATTTACCCGCGCCCTTGTACTCGTTGTACCCCATCCAGTAAGATGTGATGTTGCCAGCGTTTCCGACTGGTAGGAAGTGCATGTCGGGAGCATCTCCGAGCTCGTCACAGATCTCGAAGGCAGCTGTCTTCTGACCCTGGATCCTGAATGGGTTGATGCTATTGACGATCTCTATATCGTCCCTCAAGCCCAATTCCCTTACCAACTCCAACGCATCGTCGAAGTTTCCCCTTATCTCGATCGTCTTGGCGCCGTGGATTAGGGCTTGGGCCATCTTTCCATAGGATATCTTTCCCTCTGGAATCAGGACGACGCATGTCAACCCGGCCCGAGAGGCGTAGGCGGCTGCCGAGGCGCTGGTATTTCCAGTGCTGGCGCAGACTATTGCCCGGACTCCGTTCTCCACTGCCTTGGTCACGGCCATGGTCATCCCTCGATCCTTGAACGAGGCAGTGGGATTGAGTCCCTCGTATTTTACGAACAATCTGAAATCCCCTCCAATTGCCTGAACTAGGTTGTGAGATTGGATTAGGGGTGTGTTTCCCTCATTCAGGGAGATGATGCATGTGTCTTCGGAAACTGGTAGGAACTCTCTGTACCTCTGAATGACCCCGTGCCCTCCCATGCCTCGGGCTGTCGATGAATACTCCATGAACCTCCCTATGGAGGCGAACAACAGTAGGTGTTGCGTCCTATGTTGAGCCTATTCTCCCAGCTATAGCCAAACAGGATGCCACCACAGGGCCGATGGTTATTGCGAATAGAATCGTCCCGAGGCCGAAGGTGCCTCCGAGGATTACGCCGATAATTAGTACTGAGACTTCCAATGCGATTCGGACCCTCCCGATCGGAACACCGGTGACCCTCTGCAGGCCGGTCATCCATCCATCCCTGGGTCCGGGACCCAGATTTGCGGTGAGGTACATCGAACTGCCGATTCCTACAAGGATAATTCCTGATGAAGCCATCAAAATAGCGCCGACGAAAGTCTCAGGCTGAGGCAATATTGGCACCATGACGTGAATTGTGAGGGCGATGATGATGGCATTCAGGATTGTCCCGATGCCGGGAATCTCCTTGATGGGTATCCAAAGAAGCATTACTGCAGCGCTAACGACGAATGTTGCCTCCCCTATAGTCCATATTTCGAGAGAGTCAGAGATTCCTTCGGCCAAGACTGTCCACGGGGTATTTCCGATTCCAGCTGCGATTAGAAGTGAGTCTCCGAGTCCGAACAGAAATTCACCAATTATCAGAATGGCCATTGTAGACCACTTTGGCCTCAATGACATTGGATTAGGGGAGCTCCACCGAACAGTTGGCACCTTCTTTGCCGGTCGGAGGATTTCTGCTAGCCCCATGTGTCACGAAGAGCGTCTCAGCCTTGAACCCAATCGTAGTATTCTTTCGTAGACTCGACAGGCCACCAGATAATCTGCGGGACGTCATAGGAATGTTCGGATTTTATTATAGAAATTAATTCATCTTTATTGGATTCCGAGGTCTTTATTTGGATATCCCATTCAGGCGAATTCTGGATTTCTCCATTCCATCGAAATACCGAGTTCGTTCTCTTTATGTCTACGCAAGCAGCGAGATTCGAGTCGATTATTGATTGGCACCACATGCCCACTTCTGCTTCGTTCAGTTCTCCGGGCAGGGTTGTCTGCACTATCCACAAGGTTCCGCTCATGGCTGCCCGTGATATCGGTTACGAAAGAACCCCATGGCATAGTTTGAATGATGGTGGCCCCCCCATCCAATCCGATATGGAAGCTTGGGAAGGCCCGATAGACACAGGAGAGGTCCCAGAGGATGGGTCCTCGTTCGATGTAATTGTGGTCGGGGGCGGGCCGAGCGGCTCTGCCGCCGCCTCTTACAATGCAATGAATGGCTGCAAGGTGCTTCTGATTGAGAAGGAGGTTTGGCCCAGAGACAAGATCTGCGGAGATGCCGTTGGAGGGAAGTCGCTGTCTCACGTAAAGGAGCTCGGTGTGAAGGAGATGGTCGAGGAGACCCCCCACTTCATGGTCGACTCGATTGTCTTCGGATCGGCCAACGGAAACACCGTGAAGGTGATGCTTCCACAGGACGAGTTCGAGAAGAAGATGGCTGGCTACTCGCTACCCAGGAAGCAATTCGACTACATGATGTTCAAGAGGGCCACAGAGATAGTCACTGAGTCTGGAGGATCGGTTATTCAGGGATTCAACGTGAAGGAGGTTCTGGAGGAAAATGGGAAAATTACCGGAGTATCCGGGAGCTTCGGGGGGAGGGCTTCTGACAGTCCAACTCTGGGTTTCTCTTCTGCTCTGACTGTTGGCGCTGGTGGATACAGGTGCCCAGTGGCGACTAAGTTGGTTGAGGGAGTTCACGGAGAGCCGATGAGGGATGATGACCACTACTGTGGCGGTTACAGAGAATACTGGGAGGGGGTTGAAGGCTTCGAAGGAAGCCAGGGCCCCATTGAGATTCACTTCATCGAAGGAGTGATCCCCGGATACTTCTGGCTGTTCCCCGTCCAAGAGGGCGTGGTTAACGTCGGGATAGGGATGGTCATCTCCGAGCAGAGGAAGCAGACCGGAGCCAGCAAGTCGCTGAAGAAGAAGCAGCGTTGGGTCATCGAGAGTCATCCTGTCTTCAAGGAGCGCTTCAAGGATGCAAACATAGTAGAGGGGTCTCAGAAGGGCTGGCAGCTCCCATTCGGCTCTCCTCGAAAGAACCCTCCCTCGTATCAACCCAGAAGAACCGCGGGAGCAGGAGTCATGTGCGTTGGAGATGCTGCTAGCTTGGTCGACCCATTCAGCGGGGAAGGCATCGGCAACGGTCTTCTGTCCGCAAAGATGTGTGCTAAGCACTTCGACAAGGACGCTCACTCCGAGGGCTTTCCCGAAGAGCAGGCGATTGAATACATGATAGAACTGTGGGACACTCTGGGTAAGGAATTGACCAACTCTTACCGGCTGCAGAAGGTGGTAAAGTGGAAGAAGTTGATGAATTGGTTCGTCGGCAAGTCATCCAGGAAGAAGGAGATGGGGGATATGCTAACAGGGATGATTGCCGACAAAGAGGCGCAGAAGTCCCTCTGGAGTCCTTGGTTCCTATTCAAGACTATATTGCTGCCATGATGTGATGGAACGTGGGAAGCGAACTGGACGAATCACTAGATGGAATCACTGCCGTGTTCTTAGACCTGGATGGGACGATATACCTTGGAGACCGTCTGATAGACGGGTCATTAGAGTTCCTGGATAGGTTGGAGGAACGTGGAATCAGGAGGTTCTTCCTATCCAATAACTCTAGCAAGTCAGTAGAGCAATACCTGGAGAAGCTCAAGGAATTGGGCATAGCCGCCAACGAGGGAGAGGTGCTACTATCCACTCACGACCTTATTGCGTGGCTGAGCAACGAGGGTGTCACTGAAACATACCTGGTGGGGACAGAGGGGATGAGGGGGATGCTGGAGGAGAATGGGTTCTCCACTGACTCGAATGAGCCGGAATTTGTTGTTCTCGGCTACGACACTGAAATCAGTTACGATAAGCTGTCCACGGCCTCGGTTCACCTACACAACGGGGTTCCGATGGTAGCCAGCCATCCCGACATGGTATGCCCATCACCCGATGGCGGACTGCCTGATACCGGTGCTTACATGGCGCTATTCGAGGCGACTACCGGAGTGAGGCCATATCATATCTGCGGGAAGCCCAACAAGGGGATGATCCTGCACAAGATAGAGGAGCTCGGTCTGGAAGCGTCTAGTTGTGCGATGGTGGGAGATCGCCTGTACACCGATATGGAAATGGCCGAAAGGGCAGGGGTCCATGGGATTCTGGTTCTTTCTGGAGAGGCTACGAAGAATGACCTGGAGGAGAGCGGGCTGAATCCCTCTCTGGTAGTAGACTCAGTGTCGTCCCTCGCTTAGACTCTGAGACTATCAACGCCCAAAACTGTCCCTAGTGAAATAGATAAACTCGGGTTTTGCGGGAGCGCCCGTGGAAGGGTTGCTATCGAGGACCGGTAGGTCGATTCACAGAAATAGAAACATCGTAATCGCGGCTTCCCTCATCTCGATATTGGTTTCTGTGGTGCTGATTTCGCAGGGCAATGAGTTCGATGACGGAAATTCCCCTCCGAAGTCCATAGAATCGGGCCGGGCTCTCGAACTGGTGAGCGAAGAGTTGCCCGTGGTCTCCACTAACAGTGTGAACTACATCTTCACCCACGATTCACTGGAGTGGGATGACCCGGCCTTCGAGAAGGCGGTAAGGGATTCTCTCGTGGGGCTGGAAGGAATATCGCTCGGCGTCCTGGAGATCAGCCTCGCCTATGACAATCCAGATGATCCCTTCCACCTAGCCCGTCATGTCTCAATCGACGGTCACAGGGTCGCTGTATTCGTAAAATTCAACGGAACGGAGGATGAGATTGCTGCCGAAATATCCGATATCAAGTCGGCCGTGGACAGCGACGAGTTCGAGGTCCTCGTATCAGGTAGTCTGATCATCGACGACGACTTCGACAGGATGCTCGAGGAGGATCAGATCAGAGCGGAGATTATCGGCATCCCTCTTTCATTGGTCATACTGCTCTTCGTCTTCAGGACTGTTGTGGCCTCACTGCTCCCAATGGCTGTAGCGCTGTGCATGTTCCCAATGGCGACTGGGTTGGCCTTCTATGTCTCACGGTGGTTCTCCATGACCCAGTACTCTGTGTCAATGATTTCGCTCATTGGCATTGCAGTCTCGATAGACTACAGCCTATTCATGATCAGCAGGTTCCGCGAGGAGCTTGGAAAGGGGCAGGACGTAGAGGGTGCATTGGCTACGATGATGGCAACTGCAGGCCGTGCGATACTGTACTCTGGTGCTACTGTCGCAGTGGGCCTGTGCACTCTGTTCTACTTCACCGCGACCCACATGCCATCGATGGGGATGGGGGCCTTCCTAGCCGTCCTCGGGGCCTTGGTCTACTCACTGACCCTGTTGCCGGCACTGCTCTCTCTAGTCGGACACAGGATAGACAGTCTGCCCGTCCCATTGCCATGGGGGGGTGAAGAGGGTCGATTCTGGGAGAATTTCTCTACGAAGGTGATGAAGAATCCTATGAGATGGTTGGTTCCCTCAATGGGTGTCCTGCTTCTGATGGGTGCGCCCTTTCTCCATGTCGAATTGACCGCCGGAGGACTAGATACGCTACCCCCGGATCTGGAGTCAAGACGGGCATACGAGATTCTAGAGGAGGAGTTCCCCGCCTTCACCGCCTCGGCCGTTCCACTGGTAATCGTCTTCGAGGAGGGTCAAGAGCCGTACTCCAAGGATCTTGCAATTTCAGTAGCGGGAATGTGTGAGGACGTCCGGAGCGTGGAAGGGGTCATCAGCGTGGAACATCCACTATGCAATCCAACCCTATTCGATACAGAAATCAACCAATGGCCACAAGAGCATAGGGTCACGTGGTTGACAACGGTATCAAGCTCGATTGCGATGGTCAACGTGCCCATCGAGTATCCCAG
>Ga0208407_1000181_pt1 | contig 29619 bp, 25 predicted proteins | sample ETNtaG_9_FD_185775 | JGI IMG/M metagenome (GOLD analysis project Ga0208407, IMG submission 185775) | Marine microbial and viral communities from oxygen minimum zone, Eastern Pacific Ocean - ETNP201406SV69 (SPAdes) (version 2) | ecosystem: Environmental > Aquatic > Marine > Oceanic ...
GCAAGCCAAAGTGGCAAAGGGCACTCGTTATGCTGGCGGGCCCAGTTGCTAATTTTATACTTGCTATAGGAATTCTATCAGCAATCTTTGTCAATTCTGTTGAGCGTCAATTTATCCCTGAGGTATCTAATGTTTCCTCTCAATACCTTCAAAGTAATTCTTCGCTCAAGGCGGGGGATATCCTCATTTCTATCAACGAAAAACAAGTTTCTAGCCTTCAGGATATTAGGCTAGAGTTGCTTTCATTGTCAGGGACCAATGGAGTGATTAATTTTAATTTTATAACTGGCTCACGCGAATCTGAATATACGGTGTCTGTTCCTGTGGAAAATTATCTTTCAGATCCAGAGGAGCAAAATACACCAGAAAATTTTATGGGTTTTGACTTATCCATAAAATTACAACCAACTGTAGGTGTAATCGCAAAAGACACAGAAGCCGCCAAAAGTGGATTAATGGTTAATGATCGCATTCTGGCTGTGAACAGCCAGCCAATTAAATCATTTGAAGATCTAAGAGTATTTTTACAAGACTATCAAGGCTCAGATTTAGATTTAAAGATTCTTAGAGCTGAGCAAACTTTATACTTAAATGTACCGCTGAGCACCAGAACAAATGCCGATGGCAAGGAAGAAAAATATATAGGCATAATGCCTGGCTTGAAAAGGTCCTTTTTTGACTCTCTTTCAAAAGGAGCTTATGAAACATATAACCTGAGTATTAAAACATTAACCTTTGTTGGCAAAATGATCACGAGGGATTTAGGCACACAAAATCTTAGCGGCCCAATTGGTATTGTGAAAATGGCAGGAGATTCAGCTAATGCAGGATTACTACCATTTTTATATTTGATGGCGCTCTTAAGTATCAGCTTGGGCGTACTGAATCTTCTTCCAATACCAGTTTTAGATGGTGGTCAATTAGTCATGCTGGCAGTAGAGGCTGTTAGGGGATCGCCAATGCCAGATAAAATGGAAAACTTATTCTTTATGTTTGGCTGGATTGCTGTTGGATCATTGATGATTTTCGCAATTTATAATGATATTTCTAAATTTTTATAACCAATACATATGAAAAAATTCATTATAAATTTTTTGATATTTGTATCGCTTTCTGCAACTGCATTTGAAGATTTTTTAATTACTGATATTAGAATTATTGGTCTTCAAAGGGTCTCTATCGGTAGTATTTTTACCGCTATTCCTGTAAGTGTCGGCGATACAATGAACCAAGAGAAAATATCCGATATTACAAGAGCTCTTTTTTCTACTGGACAGTTCAATGATATTCAAATTGCCAGAGATGGGAATGCATTAATATTAAGCGTTTTGGAGAGACCTTCTGTTGCCTTGATAGAGCTAGAAGGAAATAAGGCATTAAAATCAGAGGATTTATTAAAAGGTCTTGAGGGTGCAGGTATTTCTCAAGGACAAGTTTATAAGCGTTCCACCCTGAACGGAATGAAGAGTGAGTTAGTTCGCCAATACTCATCTCAAGGAAGGTATGGGGCAGGCGTTGAGATAGAAACAACCGCAATGCCTAGAAATACCATCAATCTAAAAATTATTATTGATGAAGGTGAAAGTGCTTCTATAAAAAAAGTAAATATTATTGGTAACGAAGTTTTTACTGACGATGATCTATTACAGGGTTTTGAGCTTAAAGAAGGAAAATGGTACGCATTTTTATCAAATAAAGATAAGTACTCTAGAGAAAAGCTTGAGGGAGATATTGAAAATTTAGAATCTTATTATCTTGATAGGGGATACTTAAAATTTTCAATTGAATCTTCCCAAGTATCTATTTCTAAAAACAAAGAAGACGTATTCATTACATTAAGTATCAGTGAAGGAGTTCAGTATAAGATTAATGATGTCACAGTAATTGGCGATATGCCTTTAAATGAAGAGATGTATCTTCCAATAATAGAGAGTCAAAAAGATCAGATTTACTCTCAAGCTCAGATCACTCAAATCGAGGAATATTTCATTAATCTGCTAGGTAATGAAGGGTATACTTTTGCCGAAGTCACAGGAAACCCTGAAATAAATGAAGAAGACCAAACTGTCTCATTGCTTTTTGTTGTGCAGCCAGGCAACAGAACCTATGCAAGAAAGATTCAGTTTACTGGTAATTATTTAACAAACGATGAGGTTTTAAGAAGAGAGGTGCGTCAATTTGAGGGTGCATGGGCTTCAGATAATCTTATTGAGGCTTCAAAAGTTAGGCTAGAGAGGCTAGGTTTTTTTAAAGAAGTTAATGTTGAAACAATCCCCGTAGCTGGTTCAGAGGATCAAGTTGATATTGAGTTTTCAGTTGAGGAGGAAAGCACTTCTTCTGTTGGAGGCTCAATTGGTTATAGCGATTTTGGGATGAATATTGGCCTTAATCTATCAGATAATAATTTCCTTGGCACTGGCAATAGGTTTATTTTGGGTGTTAATAAAAGTATTTACCAAGAGTCCTATAATATTTCCTTTTTTGACCCTTACTTCACAATGGATGGAGTAAGTAGAGGTTATAGTCTTTACTTTAGAGAAACTGATTATGGTGAATTTAACGTAGCTAATTATCTAACTAATTCACAAGGCGCGGGCGTCCAATTTGGTTATCCAATTAGCGATACACAAAGAATTGGATTAAATCTTAATTTTGATAATACTGACATCGATCCAGGATCATTGCCTTCAAGAGAAATATCAGATTTTTTAGCTTCCGAAGGAACAATATTTGACGTCTTAAAAGCTCAAGCAGTATGGTCAAGAATTACATTAAATAGGGGAATGTTTCCCACCTATGGTTCATCAACAGATGTAATGTTGCAAGCAACACTTCCTGGAAGTGATCTTACTTATTATAAAACTAATATCCGTCAAAAATTCTATCGTCCAATTGGATTTGCAAATTTAGTCTTTGGTTTTACCGGTGAGCTTGGATACATAGATACATATGGAGATACGAAAAAAACGCCTTTTTTTGAGAACTTTTATTCTGGAGGGCCGAGATCCATTAGAGGTTTTGAATCAAATACACTTGGGCCAAGAGTGACGCCTTCGCCTTGTTATGACTTTAATCCAGAAACTGAAGAATGTCCTCTGCTTATTGACACTGACTTGGATGGAACCCCTGATACTATTGGGCAAAATCCTTATACTTACCAGCAAGCAAGAAACCCAATCGGGGGGAATTTCTTAGTGGAAGGCAGTCTCCAACTTATCTTCAAGCTACCTATGATTGAAGATCAGCGCTCTATGCGTTCAGCTTTTTTCTTAGATTTTGGAAATGTCTTTTCAACAGATTGTCAAGATTATCAAATTAATTGCTTTGAACCCACTTTTGATGAATTGAGATATTCAATAGGCGTAGGAGTAACTTGGATTACCGGATTTGGCCCTATGAGTTTTAGTTTTTCTCAACCATTCAACGATGGACCTTTTGATAAAACTGAAGAATTTCAATTTACTATAGGCACAGTCTTTTAAGCTATTAGGTAGTGTTTTTTATTTGAATTACTATAAAATATAGCAACCATTAAAGGGTGAGGAATATTACATGAAAAAATTATTATTTATACCACTGTTCATTACAGCATTGCTTGCTTCGATTCCAGCATTAGCTGTTGAAGGTGTTGCAGTCATTGATATGCGTAATGCCGTCTTAGCAACTCAAGTTGCTCAAGATGCTTTTAAAGCTTTAGAGGAAGAGACCGAGTATGCAGCAAACATTGAGAGAGCTACCTTGCTTCAAACTGAGCGACAAGCCCTAGCTGAGAAACTCCAAAAAGATGCTGAAACTCTTTCACAAGAAGAAATAACCGATATGCAAAGGGATATTCAAGAAAAAGGTAAAGACATCGAATTTATTGTTGGCAAGGTTCAAGCAAAACAAGGCGAAACTGCTGATAAAGTTTTCAGAGATCTTAACCCCTCTCTTCAGAAAATTCTTTCTGAATTAATTGCTGCTAAAGAAGTTAAATTGCTGCTTGGAAGAGAGAATGTTTTGTTTGCTGACACTGCTTTAGATCTTACAGATGATGTAACATCAATGCTTGACGTTGCTGCAGCGAATGGCGAAGACAGCAACTAAGTTTGACCGGGCCATCGTATAGCCTTAAAGACTTAGCTGATAAAGTTAAAGGTAAGCTGGTTGGCGATCCTGAAGTCGTCATTAGTGCCCTAGCTACAATTCAAAATGCATCCTCTGGATGCATTTCTTTTTTGGCTAACCCTAAATACAATAAATTTCTCAAGGAGTCATCTGCATCTGCAGTTATTGTTAGCCCTGAATTATCTGCTCAGCTTGAAACCCCTGGAATCATTGTAGATGATCCATATGCAGCTTACGCAAAAATTTCTTCATTGTTTGCAAAATATCAAAACCCATACACTGACAAATCTCTTTCTTGTTTTGTTCATGAAGCAGCTGAAGTACATGATTCTGCAGTTATCGGCCCCAATGTTTACATAGGTCCAGAATGTAAGATAGGTAGAAATTCCATTGTGCACGCAAACTCTTCTTTAGTAATGAATGTTGAAATAGGAAAGAATTGCATCATTCATTTTAATTCAATACTAGGCTCTGATGGCTTTGGGTATGCTCCCCAAAAGGATGGATATATTAAAATTGAGCAATTAGGCAAGTTGATAATTGGAGATAATGTAGAGATTGGAGCAGGGTGTACTATTGATAGGGGAGCTATAGACAATACTGAAATACACAATGGAGTGAAATTAGATAACCAAGTGCATATTGCGCACAATGTGATTCTGGGTGAGCACTCTGCAATAGCAGCATCATGCGCAATAGCAGGCTCAACCACTATAGGAAAAAACTTTCAAATGGGTGGTTTGTCAGGAATTCTGGGGCATTTAAATATCGCTGATAATGTTTTAATTGGCGCTCATACTCTTATCACCAAAAGTATTGATAAGCCTGGAAATTATGTCGGTATAATGCCAGCACAAGAGCACAAAGATTGGGCAAAATCTTCAGTCTTCATTAAGCAAAGGAAATCAAAATGAGCTATGAATTTTCAGACATACTAAAGCTTTTACCTCATCGGCACCCATTTTTATTTGTCGATAAAATTGTTTCTGTTGAATTGGGTGAAAGCATACATGCGCAAAAAAATGTCTCTATTAATGAAGATTTTTTTAATGGTCATTTTCCCAATAAGCCAGTTATGCCGGGCGTTTTAATTATTGAAGCTCTTGGACAAGCCTCTGGTATTTTAGGATTTTTGACCATGAACAAAACTCCTGATGAGGGGAGTATTTATTATTTGGTTGGAGTTGATAATGTGAGATTCAAAAGCTCAGCAAGTCCTGGTGATGTAATTGATTTGCATGCAAGTATAAGATCTGAAAAACGAGGAATCTGGAAGTTTGATTGTAAGGCTGAAGTAGATGGAAGAAACGTCTGCGCAGCAACAATTCTTTGTGCCGATCGTTCAAAATAAATATGACTAATTCTGTTATTGATCCTTCTGCAAAAATCGACCAATCCGTCATAATTGGCCCCTTTTGCGTTATTGGACCTGATGTTGAAATAGGACCTGATTGCGTTCTGCATTCTCATGTGGTGATTAAAGGACCTACTAAAATCAGAGCAGGAAATACCTTTTATCAATTTTCTACCATTGGCGAGGATACTCCTGACAAAAAATACGATGGTGAAGCCACCACCTTAGAGATTGGTAAAAATAATATTTTTCGAGAAGGTGTTACAGTCCATAGGGGGACTGTTCAAGATAAATCTAAAACCATTATAGGTAATGATAATTTATTTATGGCATATTCACATATTGCCCATGATTGTGTAGTTGGCAATCAAAATGTATTTGCAAATACTGCTGGTTTGGCTGGGCATGTTACAGTTGGAAATAATGTAATTCTTGGTGCTGTTACTCTGGTACATCAATTTTGTTCTTTAGGAGATTATTCTTTCACGGGTTTAAATACATTGATTACGATGGATGTGCCTGCATTTGTAAAAGTTGCCGCTAATCCAGCAAGGCCAATAGGCTTGAATACAATTGGAATGCAGCGAAATAATTTTGATACTGACTCAGTAAACTTAGTAAAAAAAGCCTACAGAATTATCTATAGAAAAGGTTACTCTCTTGATGATGCGATTAAACACATGCACGCATTAAATAAAGATAATAACCCAGCGCTTACAATTTTTATTTCTTCAGTTGAAAGATCTGAGAGAGGCTTACTTCGATAGGTGTCAAAAAAGAAAATAAAAGTAGGCATCATTGCTGCTGAGCACTCAGGGGATAGGCTGGGGTCAACTCTTCTAAAATCATTGCAAAATATCTTTGAAGTTGATCTTTATGGTCTGGGTGGGCCGGCGGTGAACACTAGTAGTATCATCACACCTCCAGAAATTGATTATCAGGACCTTCATGTAATGGGCCTTATTGATCCATTAATCAACCTCCCAAAAATTCTCTCAATTAGAAAAAAGCTATTAAACCTTTTTATTGCAAATGATATTGATATTTTTATTGGCGTTGATTCGCCTGATTTCAATATGTTTTTTCATAAAAAACTTAAACAAAAGAATATCAAGACAATTCAGGTAGTAAGCCCCTCAGTCTGGGGGTGGAGAGAAAATAGAATTAAATCCATCCAAGCATATGTAGATTTAACAATGTGCTTATTTAAGTTCGAATGTAATTTTTATAATGAAAAAAATATGCATAGCTTTTTTTTGGGCCATCCATTTAGTCAACTCAAGCCAATGAACAAAGAAGAGATGATTTTAAAACACAGCTTAGACTCTTCAAAAGATTTTATTAGTATCTTACCGGGAAGCAGAGCAAGCGAAATTTCTCAATTGATGCCGGTTTATGTTGCCGCAGCAAAAAAACTCCTTAATTTAAATTCAAATACATATTTTTTAATCCCAGCAGCAAATAAAGAATTAGCTGAGATGATTCTATTAACAAAAGGAATTAATGAAATTCCATATAAGCTATCCATTGATTCAGCTCAAGATTTCCTTAGCTTATCTTCAATTTCAATTGTTACCTCGGGCACTGCTTCGCTAGAAGCAGCGGTTTTAGGTTCAGTTCCAATTATTTGCTATAAAACAAATAAACTAAATTATGCAATTTTAAGTCGATTGGTTAGAACGCCATTTGTTGGGCTACCAAATCTCCTGCTTCAGGAGCATATTTTTCCAGAATTAATTCAATATGATTTAACACCTGAATCAATCGTTAACAGCTTTTCTAAAATATCTTCTGAACCTGAGCACTATCACTCGTATCTTACAAAGATTAACGATTCTATGCGTGGAGAAGGTTTTGAGGTTGCTGCAAAAGCAATTAATAATATATTGTGATTATTGCTGGGGTCGATGAAGTTGGAAGAGGGTGTCTAGCTGGCCCAGTAACAGCTGCAGCTGTAATTTTAAAAAATCCCATATCAGGATTAAGAGACTCGAAGGAAATCTCCTCCATGAAAAGAGAGGCCTTGGCTAAAATAATTCAAGAACAATCTATTTATAGTTTTGCCAGTATTTCAAATGATAAAATTGATGAGATAAATATTCATCAAGCTACATTGCTTGCTATGCAAGAAGCTATAATGAAACTATCCATTACACCAGATTTGGTTTATGTTGATGGAAAATTTATCCCAAATGTTGAGGTAAATTGTAAAGCGGTGATTGGGGGTGATAAGCTGATTTCAGAAATTTCGGCAGCTTCAATTATTGCTAAAGTACATAGAGATGATTTCATGAAAGAAATAGATAAAAAATACCCAATTTATGATTTTGCAAAAAATAAAGGCTATGGAACTGCCCATCACTTGAGTGCTCTGAAACAATCAGGCTATACATCCTTTCATCGAAAATCATTTAAGGGAGTTATTGCTTAATTTTATGCAAACTTCCTTTATCCATCTTAGAGTTTCATCTGAATTTAGTATTTCTAGAGGATTGCTTAGAATCAATGAGATCATTGAAAATGCACAGAAGTTAAATATGCCAGCAGTCGCCTTGACTGATTTGAATAATATGTTTGGCATGGTGAAATTTTTCAAGAAGGCGGAGGCAGCAGGAATTAAACCTCTTGCAGGTACCACTCTTAATTTAAAATCACACGCTGGTGAATTTGGTGAAATTCTTTGCCTTGCAAAAAATAATGAAGGCTTAAAGTCTTTGATGGGGATTATTTCAAAATCTCAACTTCAGCAAGAAAATGGTCATATTTCTGTAACCTTTGAAGATTTAAGTATTTGTGCAGGAAATATTATAGTGATAGCAGGTGGACCCTCATCGACTATTTTTAATCTAGCTAAACTCAAAAAGAATCAAGACTTGAAAACAGAATTGCTCTCTTTCAAGGAAACCTTTCAGGATGATTTCTGTATCGAACTTCAAAGGCTGGGCAAAAGCTTTGAGGAAGAATTTATACAATGTATTGTGCCATTAGCATCCGAATTTCTTATTCCAGTTATTGCATCAAATGACACTATGTTCTCTCAAAAAGAAGATTTTGATATTCATGAGACGAAAGTATGTATTAATACCGGCAAGACTTTAAATGATTCAAATCGAGAAAAGCTCTATAGTCCTGAGCAATATTTTAAATCAACAAAAGATATATCTAACTTATTTAGTGATTGTGATCCTGATACTTTAATAAATAATACTCTAGCTATTGCACAAAAATGCAATGTAACACTTACAACAGATCAATATTTCCTGCCAGAATATCCAGTTCCAAAGGGCCACGATTTCAATTCTTTCTTATCGGAGCTTTCTAGAACGCAATTAGATGAAATTATTAAATTTTATTCATCAGCGGAAAAAGAAATCTATCTAAAACGTCTGGATTACGAGTTAACGCAAATCCATGCAACTGGATTCTCTAGTTATTTTTTAATTGTTGCAGATTTTATTCAATGGTCTAAAGACAATGACGTCCCAGTTGGACCAGGAAGAGGATCGGGAGCTGGCTCCCTGGTTGCATATGCTTTAGGAATAACAGCGCTAGATCCAATAGAGCATAATCTTCTTTTTGAAAGATTTATTAATCCAGAAAGAATATCAATGCCAGATTTTGATATTGATTTTTGTATGGATAAAAGAGATATGGTTATTGATTATGTTGGGCAGAAATATGGAAAATCTGCAGTATCTCAAATCGCAACATTTGGAACAATGGCAGCACGAGCTGTTGTCAGGGATGTGGCAAGAGCTCTAGGTAAACCATATGCTTTAGGTGATCGAATTTCTAAGATGATACCGTTCATTCCGGGTATGACTCTAGAAAAAGCTATCAGCTCTCAGCCTATATTTAAGAAAATGATTCAGGATGAGGAAGAGGTTTCTGAGATCATTGATTTAGCATATAAACTTGAGGGAATAGCTAGGAATGTTGGCAAGCACGCTGGAGGAATAGTAATAGCTCCTGGATCAATTGCAGATTTTTGCCCTACTTACTTTGATCCTCAGTCTGATTCACTAATGACCCAATTTGATAAAGATGATGTTGAGACTATTGGGCTGGTTAAATTTGATTTTTTGGGGTTAAGAACACTTACAGTAATAGATCGGGCAGTAAAGACTATCAATCAATCCTTAAGTGAAAAAAATGAAAAAGCCTTAGATCTCAATTCTCTAACTTTAGATGACCCTAAGGTTTTTGAGTTACTGGCCTCTGGAAGAACTACTGCTGTATTTCAGTTAGAGTCAACTGGCATGCGAGAGCTGATTCGAAGGTTGCAGCCTACTAAATTTGAAGAGATAGTTGCTTTACTTGCATTGTATAGGCCTGGGCCATTGGAATCAGGGATGCATGACGAATTTGTTGATAGAAAGCATGGAAAAAGTAAGGTCACTTTTCCTCATGAATTGCTTGCACCAGTACTATCAGAGACCTATGGGGTAATTTTGTATCAAGAGCAGGTTATGCAAGCTGCACAGGTCTTAGCGGGCTATTCTCTTGGGCAGGCTGACATTTTACGAAGAGCCATGGGTAAAAAGAAAGTTGAAGAGATGGAGCAACAAAGGCAAATATTCGTGGATGGCTGCTCTCAAAAAGATATTAAAAAAGCAACTGCTGAGAAAGTATTTGATCTAATTGAAAAATTTGCAGGCTATGGTTTTAATAAGTCTCATTCTGCAGCCTATGCAATGCTTTCCTATCAAACTGCATATTTAAAGACATATTTTCCTGAGCATTTTATGGCAGCCGTTCTTTCAACAGAATTGGGCAACACAGATAAGATCAGCACATTGATTAATGAATGCAAGGAGATGAAGATAAAGGTATTAACTCCAGATATTAAAACCTGCAACAAGCACTTTAATGTTAATGCAGATCTGCATATTAAATATGGATTGGGTGCAATTAAGGGAGTAGCAGATTCTTTTATTGATCATGTAATCGAAGTTAGAAAAAATAATTCTTTCAAGGATCTTTTTGATCTTACAAAAAAAGTAAATATTCGATTGGGTGGTAAAAAGTCTATTGAAGCTTTGACTAAAGCAGGAGCATTTGATGAATTGGCACCATCTAGATCCATAGCGCTGGCTTGCATGGAAGACATGTTAAGAGAGGGGCAAAAAAACAGCGCGCAAATGGCTGGAACATCTGATCTTTTTGCTTCAATGGAAGAAACATTTGATCCATATGAGAAATATGTAAATGTAAAAGATTTATCTAAAGAAGATTTGCTAAATCATGAGAGAGATGCACTTGGATATTACTTTTCAGGTCATCCTGTAATTGCAATCGAGGGCATGGTCGAAAATTTAAGATCTCATACAATCAGTCAAGTTACGGATGAGATGAATAGAGTAAAAATAGTTGGCTTATTAAATTCATATAGACAGATCAGGGATCGTTCAAATAAACAAATTGCTTTTATTGGTTTTGATGATGGAACAGGCACCATGGAAGGAACAGTTAGCACCGATGTTTTAGAGAAGCACCACTTATTATTAAACACAAATTCTATTCTTATTTTTGCTGGGTCGGTTGAAATTGACGATTATAAATCTAAAGAATTGAATCGGAGAATGTATAAGATGAAAGTTGCATCCGTGACTTCACTTGAGTCGCAAATGAGCCAAGGTAATAAATCAATCATGATAGACGCAAGAAAACTGCCAAATGATTCTATTCAATCCAATATGTCCAATTTAAAAAATTTAAATGGAGATTTCTGGAAGCATGGGAATTGCAAAATACATTTAAAAATTCTTCATGAGAACTCTGAGGCTATAATAGAGCTTGGAGATGAATTTAAACTTATGCCTTCATCTGAAAACATCAAAATACTTAAGGATATGTTCGGCGATGAGGCAATTAAATTAAATAAATGAGCATTAATATTTTAGAGTTCGAAAAACCAATAGCAGAAGTTGCAGATAAGATAGAAGCTTTACAATTGGCTGCTTCTAACAATCCAGAACTTTTACCTCAAATAGATAAGTTAAAATCTGAACAAACTGCATTGACGAAGAAAATTTATTCTAAGTTGTCCACATGGCAAAAAGTGCAGGTAGCACGTCACCCTAACAGACCGCATACACTTGATTTTATTGAAAGGATTTTTGATGAGTTTGATGAGCTTCATGGCGATCGTCAATTTGCTGATGATGCTTCTTTGGTAGGAGGTATCGCAAAACTTGAAGGCATGCCTGTCATGATCATTGGGCATGAAAAAGGTCGAGATACCGATGAAAAAGTTAAGAGAAACTTTGGGATGCCTCAGCCAGAGGGTTACAGAAAAGCTAAAAGGCTTATGCAGCTAGCAGAGCAGTTTAATATGCCCGTCATTACTTTTATTGATACTCCTGGAGCATATCCAGGTGTAGAGGGTGAAGAAAGAGGTCAGAGTGAAGCAATTGCTAGAAATCTAGCAGTCATGTCTAGTCTAAAAACTAAAATATTAGTCGTTGTGACAGGCGAGGGAGGTTCTGGTGGAGCCTTGGCTCTGGGCGTGGGCGATCATGTTGCCATCTTAGAATACGGCACATATTCAGTTGCATCCCCTGAAGCTTGCGCTTCAATAGTTTGGAGAGAATCAGGCAAAGCTCCAGAAGCTGCAGAGGCTATGAAAGTTGGAGCAAGCGACCTCAAAAAAATAGGTATCGTTGATGAGATTATTGTTGAACCCGTTGGCGGTGCGCACCAAGACTACGACACCATTTCAGCAAATATTAAATCATCTTTACTAACAAATTTAGCAGATCTATCTAAATTCTCTCAAGAGGAGCTACTTCAAAGACGTTATCAGCGCTTGCTTAAAATTGGCGCCTGATTTTGTTTGATTTAAAAAATTTTTTTGATTTAGTTGATCCCAACAAAAACATAATTGTTGCCTTTAGTGGCGGAGGAGATTCTTCTGCGCTTTTGCATTTTTGTCATGAACTTATTCAGCAAAAACTTTTGCATGAGAGACTATCTGCCATTCATATAAACCACTTGTTAAACAAAGATTCAAATCAATGGGAGGATCACTGTAAAATATTTTGCCAGGAAAGAGATATTGCCTTTCAGAGCCATGCTGTGAATATACAATCAAAAAAATCAGGGCTTGAGTCAGCTGCAAGAAATGCTAGGTATAGAATTTTTAAAGAGGCTCTACAATCAAATGATCAGCTTTTAATAGCCCATCACGCAGATGATGTGGCTGAAACAATTTTATTTAGACTTTTTAGAGGAACTGGGTTGGATGGCCTTCAGGGACCAATAAAGAAACGCACCTTGGGAAAGGGAGTTATTTTAAGGCCTTGGCTTGATTATGCTAAGTCTGATCTCATGCAATACTTGTCTGCCAACAATATTAAATTTATTTCTGATAACACCAATTTTGAAGACAACCAGGATCGTAATTTTATTCGCAATGAAGTTCTCAAGATAGCTTCAAGTCGTTGGCCTAACGCAAGTAGGCAAATTCAACAAACAGCTTTCTTAGTTTCAAAGCATAAAAAGGCTCATGATTTTCTGCTTGATCAGCAATTTGGCGAAAATATTAGAGGTCCTCAATTGCAAAGAAAGTTCTTACTTGGTCTTGAGGAAGATATTTGTATAGAAGTCATCAGGTATTGGATAAAAATGAATAATGTGGCTATGCCAAATAAAAAAATAATTTATGAAATCTTAAAAGCATTTATTCATAATAATCCGAGTGCAAAAACCAAGGTGAATTGGTCAAGAGCAGACAAGGACCAAAAGAGTGGTTTTTTAACTTTTAGTGATGGAGATTTGATCTTAAATGATAAATAATCAATTAATTCGGAGAGAAAGATGAGTTATGAAACTATAAGTTTAGAGATAGAGAATAGGGTAGCAACTATAACTATTAATCGTCCAAAAATGATGAATGCTTTTAATGAGCAGCTTATTTGGGATATGGGGGATGCAACTGAACAAGTAAAAAACGATTCTAAAATTAGAGTATTGGTTATCACTGGTGAGGGCAGAGGTTTTTCTGCTGGCGCTGACTTAACTGAAAGAGATGCTTCTTGGTCAGATACCAAGGATGCTTTATTAAGAGGCTACCATCCTTTTTTAAAGAACATTATTGAGATGCCTAAACCGGTTATTGGTTCAATCAATGGTGCTGCTGCTGGTATTGGAGCTGCAGTGGCTATGGCATGTGATTTAAGGATTATGGCTAAAGATGCATACATAATGTCAGTGTTTAGCAATATTGCCTTGGTACCAGATGGCGGACTTAGTTTTCTCTTAACAAGAGCCATTGGTTATGCGCGAGCTTTAGAGTATGCAATTGAAGCAAAGAAAATATCTGCAGCTGATTGTTTGAATATGGGCATAGCTAATAAAGTGGTGGAATTAGACGCATTATCATCTGAAACAAAAAAATGGGCAGAGCATTTGTCCAAGAGATCTCCACAAGCATTATCATTAACCAAAAAATTGATGAATGATTCTATGACTCAGTCATATGATGAAACCTTTAAAGCTGAGGCAGAAGCCCAGAACAATATCTTTGGGTCTGCCGAGAATATGGAGGGAGTGAAAGCTTTCTTAGAAAAGCGCGAGCCTGACTTTAAGTAATTAGTTTATTTAGTCCGGCGATAATAGCCTGAAAAGAAGCTTTTACAGTATTACCATCAATTCCAGCGCCCCATTCATTTTTTCCTGTCAGAGTCAATTCAATGAATGCGGCTGCCTTTGCATCAGAACCTGAGGTAACAGAATGCTGATGATAATCAGACACAGAGATTGATGTTGAAAAATGATCATTAACAGCGGATACGAAAGCTTCAATAGGGCCTCCACCAATTCCAGTGAGATTCACCTCAATATTTTTATCTTTTAATGTTATTTCTACTTGATCCGAAGTATTTCCTGAGGAATCTTCTGTAGAAGATAAAGCATAGTTGATCAGCTCAAGCTTTCCTTTAACTGCAATATAGTTTTTTTCAAAGACTTTCCATATATCCCTGGACATAACCTCTTTTCCAGTCTCATCAGCAACCTTTTGAACTTTTTCACTTAAATTGATCTGTAGTCGCCGTGGAAGAGATACCCCATGATCTTTTTCAAGAATAAATGCTATTCCTCCTTTACCTGATTGTGAATTTATTCTTACAACTGCTTCGTATGATCTGCCAAGATCTGCAGGATCAATAGGCAGATAGGGGACTTCCCATTCTGGCTTATTAGATTTTTCAAGTGCGCTTAAGCCTTTTTTAATTGCATCTTGATGCGATCCTGAAAAAGCAGTAAAAACTAGATCACCTGCGTAAGGATGCCTTGGGTGCACTGGAAGTTGATTGCAGTATTCAACCTCTCTGATGACTGCATTAATATCAGAGAAATCAAGTTCTGGGTCTACTCCCTGGGTTAGTAAGTTGAGAGCAATTGTAACAATATCAACATTACCAGTTCTTTCTCCATTTCCAAATAAAGTACCTTCAACCCGGTCAGCACCAGCCATTAAACCAAACTCAGAAGCTGCAACAGCAGTTCCGCGATCATTATGCGGATGTAATGAGAGGGAAATATTTTTTCGATTGATTAAGTTTTCATTCATCCATTCTATTTGATCGCCGTAAATGTTTGGTGTCGCCATTTCCACAGTTGCAGGAAGATTGATAATGATTTTCTCAGAAGAAACGTCTTTTAGAATGTCCACCACAGCATCACAAACATCAGCAGCATAATCTAGCTCTGTACCAGTAAAACTTTCAGGAGAGTACTCGAAAGACCATTTTGTTTCAGGGTTAGCTAATGCCAGTTTTTTTACAAGCGAGGCACCATCTGTTGCAATTTTTTTAACACCTTCCTTATCTTGATCAAAGACCACTTTTCTTTGCAGGGTAGAGGTTGAATTATAAAAATGAACAATTGCCTGTGAGGCTCCCTTGAGGGATTCAAAAGTTCTTTCAATAATGTGATCACGTGCCTGAGTTAATACCTGGATTGTGACGTCAGAAGGAATCTTTTTTTCTTCTATTAACCATCTCACAAATTCAAAATCAGTTTCAGAGGCTGCCGGGAAACCTACTTCAATTTCTTTAAATCCAAGATCACAAAGCAATTTAAACATTCGTTTTTTTCTTTCATGGCCCATGGGTTCAATGAGAGCTTGATTTCCATCGCGCAGATCTACAGAGCACCATCTGGGCGCTGATTGAATCAATTCATTTGGCCAATTTCTTTCCTTCAAAGGAATGGGCTCAAAAGGTTTGTATTTTTTTATTAAATCTTTCATGATTGCTTTTGTGATGCTATCAAATAAATCTCAGTATATTCTCTCTAAAATTGGTATCCCTCTATTTGAGGATGCTAAAAATCCTACTAAAAATGATGAAATTAACATCTACTTCTTTCAAAAGGACAATATTCTAACATTACATGCTAATTCTGTAGATGAATACTCAGAAAAAGAGATAAAGTTACTTGAAGCTATTATTGGGGCAATTAGTGGTCCCAATCAATCAGCCTCTCAAGGGGTTATCACTTATTCATCTCGAGAACCCTTTGATATCAAGGATTTTAAAAGATTTTCTGATATTAAGGCCACATTAGTATTTTGCGAGTTAGATAACTTTTTTGATGAGTTAGATTTAATTGTTTCACCAACCTTAGAAGACATGCTATCTAATCCAGGCCTAAAGAAGGACCTTTGGAGCAAGCTCAAGCCTTTGCAATCAACTTAAATGATTGCTTTGATTAGGCCTGCCAGCTTTGATGATATTTCATCTATTGTAGAAATAGAAAATAAGACTAATCAAATGCCATGGTCAAAAGCACAATTTCTTTCCTCAATGGAAGTTGGCCATTATTCAGTCGTGATTCATAAAGATAGTGATATTTTAGGATTTGCTATCTATTCCCCAATTATCCCTGAATCACATTTATTAAATATTGCCATAGATCCAGCTTATCAAGGCAAGGGTCTTGGAGATAAATTGTTACAACAAATTATTCTTCAAAATAAAACAATTGGAGTGAAGACAATTTCCCTTGAGGTGAGAGTTTCTAATCTACCAGCGATAAATTTGTATGAAAAAAGAGGATTCCATAAAGATGCCATTCGACCAGATTATTATAGCGGTTCCCTAAAAGAGGATGCTTTGCTGATGAGTTTAAAGATTTAGTTTAGAGAATTTTTTGTATCTCAGACTCAATTGCTGACTCCCCATCTTTGGGAGCAAATCTTTTTACCACTTGACCGTCTTTGTTGACAAGAAACTTAGTGAAATTCCATTTGACTGCCTCTGTGCCAAGAATTCCAGGAGACTCATGCTTGAGATATTTAAATAACGGACTGGCATTTGAACCATTAACCTCAATTTTATCAAACATCTTAAATGAGACATTGAATGTGAGATCGCAGAATGATTGAATCTCTTCATTGGTTCCAGCTTCTTGAGCACCAAATTGATTGCAAGGAAAGCCCAGCACTTCCAAGCCTTGATCTTTATATTTTTCATAGAGACTCTGAAGATCTTTGTATTGAGGAGTAAATCCACATTTGCTGGCAACATTAACAATTAATAGTGTTTTGCCTTGGTAGTTGCTTAAATCCACTGAATTCAATTCAATGTCTTTAACGCTTATGTTGTATAACTCACTCATGCAGAACTCCTAATTTTGAATTTAGATTATACGGAATAAAACAAATATAATCATCGGATGGAAATTAAATGGAAATCGTACTCCGCTCTCACAAAAGATGAATTATATGCATTGCTCAATCTTCGTCAGCAAGTTTTCGTTGTTGAGCAAGATTGTCCATTTATTGATGCTGATTTTAAAGATCAAGATTGCGATCATCTGCTCGCCTATCAAAACAATGAGCTGGTGGGTTACCTAAGAGTTGCCAAGCCTGGAAAACGTTACGAAGGACCAGAAATTGCCAGAGTATTAACTGCTGAAAAGATTAGAAGAGAAGGTGTCGGAAAGATTTTGATTCAAGAGGCCATTGAGTTTTGTGCATCTAAGTACGCAAATTATGAGATAGGTTTATCTGCACAATACAGGCTTCTAAATCTCTATCAGGGTTTTGGTTTTGTTCCCCAGGGAGAGGTATATCTAGAGGATGATATAGAACATATCAAGATGACCTTGACCCCAAAATCAAATCATAAAAATGTTTTTCAATGGAGGCTCGGAATTCACCCATTGCTAATTTTAGGTGGAATCATCTCTATTGGAATTATAGGTTCAAGTTTCGTTAAAGAGATTGATGTCTCTCAGCTAAATTGGGTTGCTAAAATTGATGAGAGAGCAATTTCAAAAGAAAAGTATGAGATTTATTTAGAATCAATTGCTCAATCAAGGAAAACCGGATTAATAGACTCAGATCCAGATAATATCCTCGAAAGAATGATCGATGAGGAGTTATTGATCCAGCGAGGGATTGATCTTGGGATGATTGAGAATGATACCGAGATTAGAAGCACAATTATTCAAAAAATGATTGGTTCAATTATTGCTGAGACAAATGACTTACGCATTTCGAGGCAAGATCTTGAAGATTTCTATTCAGTGAATAAGGATTTGTTTACGCCTAGTCCTAAGCTGCAACTTTTAAAGCTAAGTTTTAATAGCAATCAAACGATTGCTGGCAATCAAGCTAGAGACTTACTTATTGAGGGCGATCTTGCTGCTGCAAAGCAGCTTGCTGAAAATGAAGTTATTAGCCTCCCTAATGTTTTACTACCGGCAATGAAAATTAGGGAATACATTGGGCCTTCTCTCACCCAGATTGCATTGAGCCTGGAGGAAGGTGAGGTGAGTGAGCTGATAGAGCTTGATGGAGATTTTCATTTATTAGTGCCGCTGCAAAAAATTATATCCAGCGCGCCTGAGTTTAATGATGTCTATCAACAAGTGGAGTCTGAATTTATTCGATTCAAAGGGGAGGAGCTGTTAGAGGAATATTTAGAGGATCTAAGAAATTGGTATGACGTTGTTAAGGCAAATGACCTCTAAAAAACTTTTACTTTTATTTATCTTTCAGCTTTTGTTGCCGCTGGAAGCTCATAATCGTAGCGAATCTTATTCAAAGTTTCAGTTTCTTAATCTTGAAAGTGGAGTTGAGGTTAGGATCACGGGAACAATTAAGAGGGGTATTTTTGAAGCTTTAAATCCAGGCATAAAATTTCAATCATACGAAGATTTTACAAACTATTTAGGCGATGCAATTATTCTTGGAGATAAATGCAAGCTAAATCAACCAGTAGAGTTCAATGAAAATAATGCAGCTGGCGTTTTAAAATTTTATTGGGATTTTAAGTGCTCAACATTACCATCCAATGTCTCAATTTCTTTATTTCAAGACCTAGGCATTACTCATACCCATATTGCTAGGGGAGTCATAGATGGTGAAACCATTCCTGAATTTATGTTTGCAAGTCAAACCGATGTTTGGCATATCAATTCTTTATCTCAACCCAACAGAAATCAAAGCTCCTATTGGGGTTATTTAATTTCAGGTATCGAGCATATTCTAAGTGGCTGGGATCATCTAGCATTTTTGCTGGGCCTCATTCTTTTATATCAAGGTAGAAACCTCGTTATTGCTATTACTGGATTTACTATCGGACATAGCTTAACCCTTGGTCTTGGTGCCATGAATGTTTTGAGAGTGCATTCAGAAATGGTTGAGATTTTAATAGGATTTTCAATATTGCTTTTAGCTGTTGAAAAGTTTTTCAAGCATCATTATGAATTTGATAAGGGAATTAAACATTTTATATTTGCATCTATTGCATTATTTCCATTAGCGTTATTTGGAGTTCTAGAGCCTCTACTAATATTAGGCTTAGCATTATTTCTAACCATTTATTTAAGTCTAACGTATCATTATTCTTCTCCATGGATCCCCTTGATGATTACTGTATTTTTTGGATTAATTCATGGGCTGGGATTTGCCTCATCAATTGCAGAAGTAGGTATTCCCCAAGATCGATTGTGGCAGATAATCTTGAGTTTCAATCTTGGAGTTGAGTTGGGTCAGTTAGCAGTAGCTTTTGGAATACTCGGCTTATTTGCATTAGCAAAACGTTATTTTTCTCAGTCTTATTACGGTTCTATTCATAATATTACGGGTGCTGTAGTATTCTCTATGGGAACTTTTTGGTTTGTTACCAGGGCTATGGGAATATGAAATTTGCAATACCTCTATCAATGTTACCAATGGATGAAATAAAACCATTGGGCATAGCCGCTGATGAGATTGGGTACGATTTTCTTGCTGTCTCAGATCATTTAATTCATCCAGAAAATTTTTCAGTTCCTTACCCATACACTGATGATGGAAGTGTGAGGTGGGAACAGGGCACCGATTGGCCAGACCCCATAAATTCATTATCTTTTCTTGCTGGGGCTACAAAAAATATTAGATTCTATACTAGCGTCTATGTTCTTCCGGCTAGAAATCCACTCAGAGTAGCCAAAGAAGTATCCACTCTCGATGCAGTTTCCAATGGTAGGTTTGACTTGGGAATAGGCATGGGATGGATGCCAGAAGAATTTGAAGCAGGCGGCCAAGAGTTTCGACGAAGAGGAGCCCGAGCTGATGAAATGCTTGAAATTATGAAATTGCTTTGGTCTGGAGAGATGGTTGAGTTCAAAGGCCAATTTTTTAATCTCAAAAAATTAGAGATGCTGCCTGCACCAAAAAAAGATATTTCTATCTATGTTGGCGGCTTTTCAGAGCCAGCTCTCAACAGGGCAGCAAGGCATGATGGCTGGATTTCAGATATGCACAGTTTGAGTGAGCTCGAAGCCTTGATGGCAAAATTAAATGAAAAAAGACAAGAGCTACCTCCCAAAGAAAATTATGAATTTATTTGCTTTAGTTGCTGGGATGCTTTTAGCCTTGAAGGTTTTGGGCAAATGAAAGATTTAGGCGTCACGACCATGACCACATATCCATGGATGCTGTATGGAACGATGAATGATGCACCTCTAAAGCAAAAGATCGAAGGCATGGAAAAATTTTATAATGAAATTATTTGTAAATTGAAATAGCAATTTATCCGATACTAATCGCCACTCCCAAGAGCCTATAGTTGCTATAATGACTTCATGAAAGTTGTAAGGCTTGTAAAAAATTTAGATTTTAAAAGTGTTGAGCATTTAGTTAAACATTCTGGCAAAGGTATGACCACCATGCCAAAAACACCCAAAGAGATTAAAGAAAGAATTGCCTGGTCAGAAAAATCTCGAAATAAAAAAACTAAGAAACCAAATCAAGATAGTTATTTATTTGTGTTAGAAGACAATGGCCGCATAGTTGGGTTATCAGCTATTTATACCTCTGTTTCACTGAAGAAGCCCTCAGTTTTTTTTAAGAAGTCTATTTCACAGCTTAGATCTAAATCCCTCAATTTCACTAAGGACTTAGATGTACTTTCTCTTCACCTTTGCAAGCAGCCATATTCCGAACTAGGAACTTTATTTCTTAAGCCAGCTTTTAGGGGAAAGGGGCGAGGCTCGCTTCTTTCTTTTTCTAGATTCATTTTTATGTCTGCTCATCAACAACGCTTTGATCCAAAGCTATTTGTGGAAATTAGAGGATTTAAAAATGCTAAAGACGAGTCTTATTTTTGGAATTCATTTAGTAAAACTTTTTTTAATCTTGATTTTTTTAAAGCCGATGAAATTAGCTACATAGATAACCATTTTATTATGGAATCCATTCCCAAATATCCTTTTATCATTGAGCATATGCCAAAAAAAGTACAAAGAGTTATTGGCAAACCACATCCGAACGCCATGCCCGCATACTCACTGTTAAGAAAACAAAACTTTAGACCCAATGGTTTGATCGACGTTTTAGATGGAGGGCCATGCTTGGAGGCAAAAATCAAAGATATCCCTTTAGTTAAATCTGCGAAGTTATTTCCTATTGTGATTAAACGAAATATTAACTTTGATCGTTTTGGCTTTATTGCAAATCCATCCATTGATGATTTTGCTGTGGTCAAAGAAAATTATGCTTTTGATAAAGATAAGAAGGAGCTTTTCATCTCAGCCAAAGTAGCAAAAGCTTTGAATTTAAAACCAGGCTCCCTGGCGCAGGTCAACTAATGCTTTATATACAAAATCAATGGTCCTCGGGAAAAGATAAGTTATTTAAATCCATGAACCCTTTGACGGGTGAAATAGTTTGGGAGGGCAATTTTGCCAATGCTTCTCAATTAAATGCAGCAATGCATGCTGCCCATAAGAGTCATGATGGATGGTCAGCTGAATCCATCCAAACAAGAATAAAAATTATTAGAAAATTTTATGCTTTGCTTGAAAAGAATAAGTTGCCAATGACTAAGCTTATTTCAACAGAAACTGGTAAAACTTATGCTGATGCTGCTTCTGAGGTTGCTGCCACTTTGGCCAAGCTTAATAATTCAATTCTTGCATATAAAAAACGCACAGGTTCTGAAAGAAATTCTCTGGGCGTCATGCAGACAAGTCTTCAACATGCATCTCATGGTGTTATGTCGGTTGTTGGACCATTTAATTTCCCGCTACATTTACCCAATGGACATATAACTCCAGCACTTATTGCCGGAAATACGATTATTTATAAGCCAAGCGAGTCGACCCCTATGGTTGCAGAGTACATGATGATGCTATGGGATAAAGCAGGATTGCCTGCTGGTGTGATTAATATGATTCATGGAGGCAAAGACATAGTCCAGGGTCTGTGTAAGCATCCTCTAAACAAGGGATTGCTTTTCACTGGTAGCTACAAAGTCGGCAAACAAATTAATAAAATCATGGCTGATTACCCAGAGAAAATCCTTGCATTGGAATTAGGAGGCAATAATCCATTGGTGGTTTGGTCGACTCAAAAAATTAATGCCGCAGTAGATCTTATTTTTGAATCTGCATTTATTTCATCAGGCCAACGTTGTACTTGTGCTCGTCGCCTGATTCTTCCCAATACCAATAATGGCAAGAAAATCTTAGCTAAATTGAAGCAGAGGATTCAATCGCTTTCCTATACAGATGAATCAGATCTTTACTACGGCCCATTAATCTCACCCAAAGCCACTGATGGATTTTTAGCTTTTCAAGATAAGCTAATCAAGCTGGGTGCCAAATCAATTCTGAAGGCTCATAAAGTTAGAGGTTCATTTAACTTGGTTACGCCCAGTCTGATCAATATTACCGGCATGAAAAAATCTTATGATGAAGAAAACTTTGGTCCAATGTTGCAGGTGTATTTTGCTGATACCTTTGATGATGCTGTGGCAGAAGCAAATAATACAAAATATGGTTTGGCAGCAGGGCTCATTTCAGACAATGAGAAATTATTCGAAGGATTTACACAAAGAATTAATGCAGGCGTGATAAATTTTAATTCAACTACAACGGGTGCATCCGGAGCCTTTCCATTTGGCGGGATAGGCAGAAGTGGCAACCTGAGACCAGCAGGTTTTTATGCTGCAGATTATTGTGCATGGCCGAAGGCATCAATTGTAAAAAAACTATAGATGACTTATTCAGGGGAGATTAATTTTGACGGCTTAATTGGGCCGACTCACAACTATGCTGGCTTATCGCAAGGTAATTTAGCCTCGCAAAAACATCTCAACCAAACATCAAATCCTCAAGCCGCTGCATTGCAGGGTCTTGATAAAATGAGGCTCATTATGGATCAAGGGATTCCACAGGGATTTTTCTTGCCTCATGAGCGTCCACACTTAAGGACTCTCAGAGCTCTAGGATTTGGTGGTACAGATGAAGAGGTCATCAATCAAGCAGCCAAACAAAATCCAGCTTTATTAAAAAATGTTTATTCCGCTTCATCAATGTGGGCAGCCAATGCAGCAACTTTCTCTCCCAGTATTGATAGTTATGATCAAAACATCCATATCACTCCAGCCAATTTAAATTCTATGTTTCATCGTTCCATTGAGCATGAATTTACAAAGGTTCAATTAGAGCTTATGTTTGGGGGAGTTGCTAAGGTGCACGAACCGATTAAAAACATTTCAGGGTATGGTGACGAGGGAGCTGCAAATCATCTAAGAGTAAGTGCGCAGCATCTTAAGCCAGGCTTTCAGATTTTTATCTATGGAAGCTCTGCATTTGAGGCGCATCAGGGGATCATTGCTCGCCAGGCAGAAGAGATTTCTCAAGCGGTTTCAACCCAGCATCAACTTGATACAGACAGAGTACTGTTTTTAAAACAAAATGAACAAGCTATTAACTCAGGTAGTTTTCATAATGATATTGTGAGCTTGGCCAATGAAGAGGTTTTTATTTTTCATCAGGAAGCATTTGCAGATAGGGTGGAATTAGAAAGAGTATTGCACCTCCTTAAGGACCATGTAAAACGCTTTCACCCCATTGAGATTCTCTCTGAAGATATCTCTCTCGATGATCTTGTATCCAGTTATTTGCTTAATTCACAATTAATTACCGTTAAGAACAATGAGATGATGATGTTGCTGCCAGAAGAAGTTCAAAATCATGCTAACTGCATGCGATGGCTAGATGAAATTAAATCTTCCTCACCCATAAAGCATATTGAATTTGTTGATATTCGCCAAAGCATGATGAATGGAGGAGGGCCAGCCTGCTTAAGATTCAAAACCGTGGTTAATAATGATGAGTTTGACCAGATCAATGAAAAATTTTTTTTAAGCCCAAAAAAACTTATGGATTTAAGAGCTTTGGTTAGCAAGCATTACAGGGATAAACTTAACCCAGAGGATTTATTAGATATAAAATTAATGCATGAATCTTATACATTTCTAGATGAATTGACTCAATTGTTAGATTTAGGCGCTATCTACAGTTTCCAAAAAAATTAAATATAGATTAAGGCACTGCTATGCTTTATAACTTTTATTTTTGTATAAGCTATTTTTTATTTATGACTAAAAATGTTGTTATTTGATAGAATCCAGTAACTACTTTTGATCTAGTAAGTAGGTTTTATATTTAGGGGAAGAGAATTGTTTAATAAAGTAATAGAGTTTTTTAGGGTACTAGGTGAGCTGAGATATTTAATCCCAGTCATGCGTTATAAATTTCCAGACCCTGAAGATCCAGGTTCACTAGCTCATATATTTCAGGCTGCAACTGAGAAATTCCCTGAAAGGCCTTTTTTGTATTTTGAAGATGAAATGTGGACATATGATCATACAAACAAAGCAGCTAATAGCTTGGCAAGGTATCTAGTTTCAACTGGTGTAAAACATGGGGATAGAGTGGTTTTATTCATGGAGAATCGACCAAGTTTTCTCATTTCACTATTGGCCTTAAATAAAATTGGCGCAATAGCTGTTTTAATTAATACTAGCTTAACGGGCGACCCATTGATTCATTGTATTAATTCTTCTGATGCAGTGAAATGCATAGTGGGCGCTGAACGAGCCGAACCTCTAGAGGATGTTTTAAATCAAATTAACATCACAAAAAAAGAAGACTTTTTATGGGCTGAAGATACTGCTCAATATTCTTTACCGGCTTGGGCAATCGATCTAAAAGCTCAATTAGATCTTTCTGACGATGAGAATTTAGAAGAAACAAATGCAGTAAGGATAAAAGATGTGGCCTGCTATATATTTACCTCAGGAACCACGGGTGTTCCAAAGGCAGCGATTTGCCCCAATCAAAAACTGATGGCTGCTTCAGTGAACATTAAAATAGCTGGTTACAGAATCAATGAAACAGATTGTATGCATAATAGCTTACCCCTATATCATTCAACTGGATTGATGTTAGGTATATGCGCAGTTATTCAAGCAGGGGCATCAACATTCATTAAAAGAAAATTTTCTGCTTCCTCTTTTTGGGAAGAAGTACAAAAATATAATACAACTGCACTTGTATACATTGGCGAACTTTGCAGATATTTAGCTAATACAGACCCCACTCCAGCCGAGCAAAATAATCCTCTCAAAGTCATGGTTGGAAACGGACTTAGACCAGATGTTTGGGATATTTTTAAGAATAGATTCGGAGTTAATAGAATTGTTGAAATTTATGGAGCAAGCGAAGGAAACGCTTTGTTTATGAACTTGCTAAATAAGGATAAAACCATTGGAATGACAAATGCCGATGTTTCTATTATTGAGTATGACGTGGCTGAAGATGAAATTTTAAAAGGTGATGATGGCTTTTATAAAAAAATCTTGACTCATGATCCAGGCTTATTGATTGTTAGGATTGGTCCGAATTCTGTTTTTAATGGTTACACAGATGCTCAGGCAACTGAAAAGAAAGTTCTAAGAGATGTTTTTGAAGAGGGAGACGCTTGGTTTAATACTGGAGATTTGATTAAGACAGTTGATGTGGGTTATGCACTGGGTAAAACGCATTATCAATTTGTTGACAGAGTGGGTGATACCTTTAGATGGAAATCAGAGAATGTTTCAACCAATGAGGTCGGTGAGATATTAAATGGTTATAAGGACGTCAACATTTCTAATGTCTATGGAGTGCAAATTCCTGGTTGTGAGGGCAGAGCTGGTATGGCAGCTTTCAGCCTTGAAGATGCAGGCAGTTTCGATTGGCAAGCCTTTTCAGCATACGTTGATAGCAGCCTTCCTAAGTATGCACGCCCATTGTTTATAAGAATTATTCAAGAAATGGATACCACTGGAACCTTTAAGTTGAAGAAAAATGATTTAAGAAACGAAGCATTTGATATTAGTAAAGTTACAGATCCCATTTACTGTCTTAAACCCAACTCGAGCAATTACGAGGCTTTGGATAATGAATGGTTGCAAACCATTAATTCTGAGAAAGCTGGCTATTAATTAAATTATTTTAAAGGAGAATCGCATGAGTGATAAGAGTTTTGATGTGGTGATATATGGAGCAACAGGTTTTACTGGAAAGCTGGTTGTGGAATACATGCTTAATCAATATGGTAATGATGAAAGCATTACTTGGGCCATGGCTGGAAGAAGTCATGAGAAGTTAATTGCGGTCAGAGATGCTTTGGGTGTGTCCCATGATGTGGCTCTTTTAACAGTAGACAGTAATGATGAATCAAGCGTTGCAGAAATGGTTAAACAAACAGAATGCGTATTAACAACAGTCGGACCGTATCAACTTTATGGCCCAAGCATTGTTAAACAATGTGCTGCTAATGGAACAGATTATGTTGATCTATGCGGTGAGCCAGGATGGATGCATGAAATGATCAACAAGCATGCTGAACAGGCCAAGGAAACTGGAGCAAGAATTGTCTTTTCTTGTGGTTTTGACAGCATACCTTTTGACCTAGGTGTTTACTTTTTGCAGAAAGAAGTAATAGCTCAACATGGTAAACCTGCTTCCAATGTAAGAGGAAGAGTGCGGGCAATGAATGGTGAGTTTTCTGGTGGAACAGCGGCTTCATTAAGTGCGACTATGGCATCGTTAAAAGAAAAACCAGAATTATTTGTAGTGTTGACAAACCCATTTTCGCTATCAAATGGTTTTACTGGACCGGAGCAAGCTCCAGACTCTAAAGCTGTGTATGATAAAAAACTTGAAACTTGGGTCGCTCCATTTTTTATGGCACCTATTAATACCAAAAATGTTCATAGATCTAATGTCTTAATGGACCATATGTATGGAGAGGATTTTTGTTACAACGAGATGTGGATTCAAGGACCGGGCGAGGAGGGCAAAGCTGCAGCAGAATTTGTTGGCAGCATGAATCCGTTGGCTGATGCGCCAGCACCTGGTGAGGGTCCTTCAAAAGAATCAAGGGATAATGGAAATTATGATGTTCTATTTTGTGCAGACATGGCTGATGGATCGACGATTCATGCAGCTGTTTCAGGAGATATGGATCCTGGGTATGGCTCAACTTCTAAAATGATTGCTGAAAGTGCAATCTGTTTGGTTAAAGAATGTCCTGACCTTGTTGGAGGTATCTACACCCCAGCACCAGCAATGGGCGAAAAACTCATTGCAAGACTGCAAGCTAATGCTGGATTAGATTTTAGATTAGATCTATGAATAGAATCACTGAAATCTTAGGGGTTAAATACCCAATTGTTCAAGCACCCATGGGATGGATTGCCAGAAGTCAGCTAGCTTCTGCTGTTTCAAATGCAGGAGGATTTGGCATCATCGAAACTTCTTCTGGAGAGACTGAAAATTGCAAAGCTGAGATTTTAGCTATGTCAAAACTCACAGATAAACCCTTTGGTGTGAATCTTCCTTTAATGTTCTTAAGAGATGAGAGCATGATTGAGTTGGTATTAGAGCAAGGCATAAAATTTGTTACTACTTCCGCCGGTGATCCTGGCAAATACATTCATCTTCTCAAAGATGCGGGCATCAAGGTCTTTCATGCAGTACCAAGCGTAGCCGGTGCAATTAAGGCAGCTGATGCTGGTGTGGATGGTCTTGTAATTGAGGGCACAGAGGGTGGGGGTTTTAAAAGTCCAGAAGAAGTAGGTTTAATTGTGCTTATTCAAGCAATCAGAAAACACACAGACTTGCCTATTGTTGCAGCGGGTGGAATTGTTGATGGAATAGGGATGGCTGCAGCTTTTGCAGCTGGAGCTGAAGGCATCCAGATGGGAACTAGGTTTGTATCTTCTAAAGAAAGTCCAGTGCATGTCAACTTTAAAAATTCAATCATTGACTCAGACGAGCAGGGAACATGGATCCTCAATAAAAAATCAAAACCTTGTATAAGAGCTCTAAAGACAGAATTTACAAAAAAAATACATGAAGCCGGTCTCATGGAGATGACTGACATGATGAAAATTCAAGATCTCTACTTTGGAGGAGATATGAATGCAGCGCCAGCTCTGACTGGCCAGTCAGCAGGGTTGATTGATACAGTAAAACCAGTTGCTCAAATCATCGATGAAACCATCAGCGAATTTAATAAGGCATGCAAAAGGATGTCTGCTCAAAAATTTTAAGAATGAAAAGTTTGAACCCCATCCCAATCATTGGAGTACCCGCTTCACCTTACACAAGAAAGATGGTTGCCTTGCTTCGTTACAGAAGGATTCCATACATAGTAGAGTGGGGCAACGCAAGAGAGTTGATTGAAAAACATAACCTTGAGGAACCAAATCCTGTTTTACTTCCAGTGATGATTTTTGAGATTGATGGTGCGAAAAAAGCCATCACTGATTCCACTCCAATCATTCATCATTTAGAGAATGAATTTTCTGATAGAGGAGTGATTCCTCACGATCCAAAACTAGCTTTTTTGAACTATATTCTTGAAGATTTTGGAGATGAGTGGGTCACAAAATATATGTTTCATTATAGGTGGCATTTTAAAGAAGATATAAATAAAGCAGGTACTATATTGCCATTGTTGCATGATGTGAGTCTCGATAATGAATCACATCAAGCTTTCAAAAAAGGCATTTCTGAATTACAGATAAGCCGACTTTGGGTTGTAGGTTCAAATGAAACAACTGCACCAATCATTGAGGCAAGTTATAAGAGATTTCTTCAACAGCTTGAAGATTGCTTGTCAAAAAATTCATTTTTATTTGGCAGTCGCCCGTCATCAGCTGATTACGCAATATTCGGTCAATTGGTTGCATTAACTGGCTTTGATCCAACACCTCGAGCAATCGCTCACGAAGTTTCACCACGAGTTCTTGCCTGGCAGGATCTCATGGAAGATTTGAGTGGCCTGGATCCTGAAGACGATGATTGGGTTAGTTATGAGGAGGCTCAAGAGCAATTAGTAGACATATTTATAGAGGTTGGCAAAGTTTACTTACCAGCACTTTTAGCAAATGCAAAAGCGATTGCTGCCGAAGAAAAGACTTGGACCACTCAAATAGATGGCGCCCAATGGGAGCAACGGAGCTTTACCTATCAAGCAAAATGCCTGCAATGGATAAATGGTGAATTTCATGCTTTAAATGATGATGATCAAAATCAAATTATGGCCTTTTTAAAGAAAACTGGTTGTGAAGATTTTATTTTAAGAAACTAGGAATGGAAATATTAAGAACGCCCGATGAGAGATTTGATGATTTAAAGGAATATCCTTTTGATCCTCATTACACAACCATTAAAACCCATGATGGAGCAGATTTAAGAATTCATCATATTGATGAAGGTCCAAAAGATGGTCCAATGCTTTTGGCAATGCATGGTCAGCCTGTATGGAGTTATCTCTATGCTCGCATGATCCCCTTTCTTAACAAGGCTGGCAT
>Ga0208407_1000182_pt1 | contig 29616 bp, 30 predicted proteins | sample ETNtaG_9_FD_185775 | JGI IMG/M metagenome (GOLD analysis project Ga0208407, IMG submission 185775) | Marine microbial and viral communities from oxygen minimum zone, Eastern Pacific Ocean - ETNP201406SV69 (SPAdes) (version 2) | ecosystem: Environmental > Aquatic > Marine > Oceanic ...
TTCCAGATAATTCAATTTCACTTAACATTTGGGTTATTCGTCTTTGTGTTAATTCGTCCTTTCCAACCGTTTTACAGAGGGTTTTGTATGAAGTATAGATTTCGCCTGTTGAAGAACCATTGGCCTTCATTATTGATAAAATGACTAATTTTTCATGTAATGGATATGATTTTAGAGATGCTTCTTCTTTATTTTCTTCAATTTTTTGTGAGGCTTCTCTGACATGCTCAATGGTGACTTTGTCAGATTGTTGTCTTTCGGCCAATTCTCCTGCTACTCTGAGTAAATCTATGGCCCTTCTGGCATCACCATGTTCTCCTCCTGCTAGTGCAGCACAGAGGTTTAGTGCTGGTTCTTCAACAACATCTTCAATAAATGATTCATTGATTCGTTCTTCTAGGATTTTTTTAATTTGTTCAACGTTATAGTTTGTGAATACAATTTCTTCTTCACCAAGACTGCTAATTACTCTAGGATCTAATTTTTCTTTGAATGTTAAGTCGTTTGAAATGCCCACCATAGTGAGTGAACCTGCCTCTAATTGTTCATTTGCTCTAGTTAGTTGATAGAGAATGTCCTTACCAGTTTTTACTACTAGTTGGGCAAGATAGTCAATTTCATCTATGACGAAAACCGCATTTAATTTTTCTTGGTTTATTTTATTCAATAATCTTTTGAAAACTTCGCTTATTGCAAGCCCAGTTGTGGGCAATTCTTTCTCATCTAGGCCTAATTGCCTGCCTAAACTGACTAATAATCCGTATAATGTTGTCTCATTTTTAGAATTTGAATATACTAATTTAATTGGGAAATTTGATTTTTCAACGCGTTCTTGAATTTTTGATAATACTTTTTTTACAACTAATGTTTTTCCTGTACCAGGTTTTCCATATACAAGAAGGTTTGATGGTCTAGATTGTTTTAAAATCGGTAATAGTGATTGTGTGACTTGTTCTTGTTCAGAATTTCTATGAAGTATTGTGTTTGGAATATATGTAAAATGTAAAATTTCACGATTTTTAATTATTGATTTTCCAGACTCAGCTGCATCAAGTAATCTATCTATTGGGTCAGACATACTCAGACACCTTCATTTCCTTTCAATTTCAACATACATGTCTTTCATTTATGAGAGTATAGAATACTATAGTAATTCTAGTTTAGTTTATCATTAATTATTTTTAGTTAGTTTTAGTTTTTCAAAAAAAATAAAATTAAAAAAAGATAGAGTGGAAATATTGGTGTGTGGGATTATTATTGTTAGAAAAAAATGTTAACAAATTGTTAATTTTGTGTGAAGAAAATCTAAAAAAACCTCATTTTAACCCCTATATTTCCATTCCAGGCGTTAAGAACACTGTTAACAATGTGAATATGTCAAAAATACCCCTTTATTTCCACTCCAGGCATGGTTTTTCCATACCTAAGGGGGCTAAATTAAAAGATGTATGTTAATAACAAAAAATCGGCTAGGCGTGACCTAGGCAGTCAATGTTAACAAACAACAATGTTAACAAAACTGATCAGATCACTTCAACCGTTAACATTAGATCTGTTAGATCTCAACAATGGCTAAAAAACGAATACGAATTGATATGGAGGATGCAGACGGTGCACGTTATGATATTAAATTAGAAGGTAATGTAACTAGAGATAAAGTCCTCAAAATATTTGAAATGATGGATTTGATGAATATTGAGGACCAGGAAGACCAACCTGTAAAAATGGATTCAGTAGGGTCTAAAATTTCACATATTGTAGAAAAATACTTCCCAATGGGCAAATTTACATCATCAAACATACTTGAAAAATATGAGGATGAATACAACGAACCTGTTAAACTTAGTGTAATTTCGACATATTTATCGAGATTTACATCAAAAGGTAGGGTAGAAAGGACCAGAACCGGTAGAGAATGGACTTATCAATCTATTAAAATCACTCAAAAACAACAATAATTCTCAAGTAATAGTTACCTTTCGAACAATTAACCTATCTTTACCAAGAATCATTTTGACATATTCACCTTTTTGAACATCCATAAATTTTCTAAATTGTTTAGGTATTGAAATTGTACCTGCAGATGTGATTTTTACTAAAACTTCATTCTCTTGAACTGACATAATTTGATTATAATTTAATAATATATATAATTTAATATTATATTATTTTAATTAATAATTAAAAATTATAAGAATTTTCTGACTAAATTTCATATTTTTACTAAAATTTCTCTGAAAATAATATGTTAAACTATCTATACAACAGTTGGATTAGATGTAACATCTTCAACTTTGGATTTTCCTTTTTCAGTAATTGAATAAGTGTAAGGTTTTGTCTCAGTATTTCGTTGAACCAAACCACTTTCAAATAATTTCTTCATTAACCGCGAAGTATGCTCTCTACTTCTTTTTGTTGTGATTTGTATGTCACGTGACGTCATAGCTTTGTCTGTGATTAGATGCAACACATAATCAGTTGGGCTCACATGCTCAATATTAGGAATTTTAGGCACAGAAACAGGCTTTTCAACAATAATTTCTGGCTCTTTAATCACTTCAACTTCTTTTTGTGATTCATAATTTTCTACTAATCCTTGCATGAATTGTTTCAATTCCAGGTTAGGATCAACAGGCTTTTCATCAATTCCTTGAATTTCTAATGCATCCAGGCGTATTTTCATATCAATCAACTGTCTTTCATAGTACTCTAAACGCTCTGTTTGGGTAGGATCATCAATATCACTACTAGATTTTATGAATGGGCGTATTTTGAAGAATAGATACAAGCCACCCAAACCTATCAAAAATGCTAAAATCACACCTAAAATCACTTCAGGATCAGGAATCTCTACTAACATCACAATTTCTATGCCTAAGTTGTGATTTATTGTGATTGACCAATATTATTTCACACTTTAGATTAACAATCTCACACTAACAATCACAATTCAATAAAGGTAATCACGATAGACAATTCAATAGACTAATCACACCAATTACATATTTGACGCTTGCCTGATTAACTTCTCTATCACACTAATCACTTCATCTTCTCTTTCTGGAAATATATCACTCTCATTAATCACGCTTATTTGTTCAGAAAGTTTTGATATCACATCAATATCATCAGGCAAAAGTATGCCTAGGCCACGTAAAAGTATGATTGAATAGAATAATGCAACCAATTTCTCTCTAGATTGACCTACTTGCCTATAATACGCACCTTTAGATATAGAAAAACTTGATTCTAAAAGATCCTTCTGATTTAAAATAATTTCAATTTGTCGCTCTGTAAACAGTGATTTTTTGATAATTTTACTAATAATATTGTTAAAATTAGATTCTTTAGACTCTGCCATAGCTATACAAATCTGTATACCGACATTCCAATTAAACTTTAAAGTGTCATATACAAACCAAAACTATGGCTGGAAAAGTAGAATCCTTCTTAAAATCTGAATTAGATAAAAAAAATGCATTATTATTTGTCTTAATTGATTCTGAGGTTTCCAATTTAGAGGCTTCTAGTAAACTAGCTCAAGATGTAGAAAAAATAGGAGCTTCTGCCATCCTAGTTGGAGGCTCATCTGCTACTGATCAAATCGAAATGTCCCAAGTTGTTAAAGGTATTAAACAAAATATTCAAATTCCAATTATTCTCTTTCCTGGAAACGTTACAGGTGTCGTACCTGATGCTGATGCAATATTATTCAGTTCTTTAATGAACTCAGAAAATCCTTATTTCATTACTCAAGCACAAGCATTAGCTGCTCCAAGTGTAGCTAAATTTGGTTTAGAACCACTTCCAACTGCATATTTAGTCATAGGAGATGGCACATCTGCTTGGTTTGTTGGTTCTGCTAGAGGAATTCCATTTGAGAAACCAAAAATCGCTGCAGCATACTCATTAGCAGCACAGTTTCTTGGAATGAGATTTGTATACTTAGAAGCAGGTTCAGGTGCAAAATCTAGTGTAACTCCAGAAATGGTAAAAACTGTGAGACATACATTTAATGGATTTCTTATAGTCGGTGGTGGAATAAAAGATGTCGAAACTGCTGAAAATCTTGTAAAAGCAGGTGCAGATGCCTTAGTTATAGGAACTTTTCTTGAAAAGGGTGGAAGTCTTACAAAATTAGAAGAAATAGCAAAAGCAATTCAAAGTAGCAAATAATACAATACTATAATGTCTGGAAATGACGCAATTTCTCGTATTCGTGGTATTGAAATGCCAGATTATTATCTAAATTATTATTCAAATCTATCAACTGAGACATTTTCTATTTTTGAGCATGCAGCAGCAGCAAAATCAACTTTGGTTGATTCTTCAGGCATAATTGAGCCTAAAATCGCATTTGATTTAGCAGATCGAGTAGCAAAAATGCACGAAATTGATATTGCTGATCCATTAAGAGAAATTTTAAAAATTAATGGAAAGGAACTTTCTGCATTAATTTTAGCAAAAGATATTGCTTTAGGAAAATACTCTCTTCCAGAATCATCCTTAGAAGAAAAACTTGATCTCGCAGTTCGAGTAGGTTTGGCAATAATTACTGAAGGTGTGACAATTGCTCCATTACAAGGAATTAGTGAAGTAAAAATTAAAAAAAATAAAGATGGAACAGATTATCTTTCAGTTTCAATTGCAGGACCAATGCGTTCAGCAGGCGGGACCGAATCTGCAGTCACATTGTTAATTGCAGATCATGTTAGAAAGATAGCTGGACTATCCAAATTTCAAGCAAATTCTTTTGATGATGAAACAGGTAGATTTGTTGAAGAATTGAGAATTTATGAAAGAGAAGCTAGTAGCTTTCAATTTCATATTTTAGATGAAGATATTGAACATGTAATTTCAAATCTTCCAGTTGAATTAGCTGGAGTAGATACTGATCCGTATGAAGTCGTAAATCATAAGGGAATGACTCGAATCCAAACTGATAGAGTTAGAGGAGGAGCATTACGTGTACTAAATGATGGTTTGATTGGAAGATCTAAAAAATTACTAAAAAGAATAGAAATGTACAATTTAGATGGTTGGGAGTGGCTTGGTGACCTTAAAGGTGCAGTTCAAACTGGAGATAATCAAGAAGATGCTGCTGCAAAGCGAATGCGTGAAGTAATTACTGGGAGATCAGTTTTATCTATGCCTAACAAATTAGGTGGATTTAGGCTCAGATATGGAAGAGCCTGTAATACTGGATTTGCTGCAGTAGGATTTCATCCTGTAATTGCTGAAATTTTAGATCATACTATCGCTGTTGGAACACAAGTCAAATGTGATCTTCCTGGAAAAGGCGCTACTGTAGCATTTGTTGACTCTATTGAAACACCAACTGTACGTCTACTTAATGGAGATGTTGTTAAAATTAGAGATGTTAAACATGGGTTAGAAATTAAAAATAAAATTGAAAAAATTCTCCACCTTGGAGATATTTTAATAACATTTGGAGATTTTCTTGAAAATAATGCACAACTCATTCCTTCAGGATATGTTGAAGAAATTTGGATAGAAGAACTTAAACAAATAATTTCAATATCTGAGCCTAAAAACCAATACCTAGAACAGTTTTTAACTAAATTACCCTCAGTAAACGAGGCATTAAAAATTTCAATTGATTATAAATTTTCATTACATCCACATTACCTCTATTATTGGGACAAAATTTCTTCAGAAGATTTACTTTTACTTTTACAACCAAAAAATTTCAACGAAAATAAAATTGAATATTCAATTGAAATCAAAAAAATTTTAGAAAAACTAGGAACACCTCATAAAATTGTAAATCAATCTATAATTTTAGAAAATGACGAGGCAAAAATTTTCTTTAATTTATTATTTGTAAAAAAACCAGAAATTAATGATTTATCTGTTCCTGAGATTTTATCACATTCATCCAAAATTAAAATTAATAATAAATTTTCAACATCAATTGGAGTTAGAATAGGTAGACCTGAAAAAGCTGCTCCACGTCAAATGAAACCACCAACACATATTCTATTTCCAATTTCTGATAAAGGTGGACCAACAAGAGATCTTCTTAAAGCATCACGAAATGAACATTTTTTTGCTAATATTCATAACAGATTTTGTGAACAATGTAATGAACCCTCAATTGGAATCAATTGTTCAAATTGTGGGGAAAAAACTTCAATCACTTTTAGATGCAGTAATTGTAGAGATACGTTAACGGAGCCATTTTGTGAAAAATGTAAAAGAAAAGCTCCTGCACATTCACATAAAGAATTTCCACTAAAATCACGATTACTTTTAGCCCAAGAAAAAATGGGTCTTCGTGCAAAAGAACCATTCAAAGGTCTTAAAGAATTAATTAGTCAAGACAAAATTGCTGAACCTCTTGAAAAGGGATTAGTACGTCAAAGTTTAGGCTTGACAACATTCAAAGATGGAACAATTAGATTTGATGCAACAAATTCTCCATTAACTCAATTCAAACCATCATGGATTGGAACCTCTATTGAAAAACTAAAGAAATTAGGCTATTCTCATGATATTGATGGAAAACCACTGGAAAATATTGATCAAACTGTCGAACTTAGGATGCAAGATGTTGTAATTCCTGAGGAAAGTGGAAAATATCTAGTTTCAACTTGCAAATACATTGATATTCTTTTAACAAAATTTTATGGTAAATCTTCATTTTATAATGTAAATAATTCTGAAGAACTAATTGGCCATCTAATAATTGGTTTAGCACCTCATACTTCAGTTGGAATTGTAGGCAGAGTTATTGGATACACTGACACCCATGTTTGTTTTGGAACACCAAATTGGCATTCAGCAAAGAGACGTGATGCTGATGGTGATGCTGATTCAATAATGTTGTTAATGGATAGCCTACTAAATTTCTCTAGACAATTTCTATCTGATAGAATAGGTGGTTTAATGGATGCACCATTACTTGTACAACCACTAGTTCTACCACACGAATCTCAACCTCAAGCCCATAATCTTGAAGTAACAAAAATTTTTCCTCTAGAATTTTTTGAATCAACAAATCAACAAATCAAGGCATCTGATGTAACTTCAGTTGAAATAATTAAATCTAGATTAGAAACTAAAAGACAATTCTTTGATTATCATTTTACTCATTTAACTTCTTCATTAACTACTTCGAAATCTAGAAGTGCATATTCAACATTAGGTTCAATGCTTGATAAATTTGATATGCAAGTTAGAAATGCTGAATTGATTGATGTAGTTAATCCATCTGAACTTGTTTCAAATGTAATTTCAACACATCTTGTTCCAGATATAATGGGAAATCTGAGAGCGTATGCTAGACAAAGTTTTAGATGTACTGCATGTGGTAAATCATATCGCCGAATGCCTCTAATTCAAACATGTGTTTGTGGACATAAATTAATTGCAACAATTACTAGAGGTTCAGTTGAAAAATATCTAAAACTTGCAAAGAGATTAGTTGACAAATATGATGTTGGAGCATATCAACGAGGAAGAATTCTTGCTCTATCTGATGAGATTGAATTAGTTTTTGGGAAAAGTCAAGGTGACCAATCACTTCTTACTGATTATTCGTAAAACTATCTTAATTTGACGTAATCATAAGCGCCAAGTTTGTTATCAAAACAATATTTGACTTTTTGATAATCCTTTCTCCAAGATTTTACTTTTGGAAGAACTTTCTTTGGATCCTTTTTCTCAATAATAATTTGTTTAATGAATGCTGCAATCTCTTTCATTTCATTTTCTTTCATTCCTAGTCTTGTAATTTCAGATACACCTAATCTAATTCCTCCTGGATGGAAATAATTTCTTCCAGCCTTAATATCTCCAGGAATGAGTTGTCTGTTTACAATAATGTTGGCTTTTTCTAATTCAGCTTCAACTTTTCCACCATCAGAATAATCTAAAACATTAACTGCAATTTGATGTGATTGTGTGTATCCTCTACTTTCACCTAATACTTTGAATCCAACATCATTTAGTGCTTCAGCAAATATTTTGGCATTTTTAATTACTTGTGCTGCATAATCTTTACCAAATTCTAATGCTTCAGCAAATGCAACAGCTTTTCCTGCCATATTGTTGATATGATGACTACTAGTTAATCCTGGGAAAGTTGCTTTCTTAATTGGCTCTTCATGTTCTTCAGAACCTAATACTAATCCTCCTTGAGGTCCAAACAATGTTTTGTGAGTACTCATAGTCATTGTATCTGCACCTTCACGCATTGGATCCTGGAATTTTCCACCAGCAATTAATCCTGCAACATGAGCTGCATCATAATTGATGTGAATATCATATGTTTTAAGAAAATCTGATAACTCCTTTACTGGATGTGGGAATAAAAATAATGAACCACCAAACATTGCCATTTTTGGAAGACGATTATTCTTTTTCAATTCCTTTACTTTCTGTTTAGTTTTATCAACATCAATTGTCATGTCTTCAGCATTAAATGGGTAAAATTCAATTTCTAAACCATGAACCAATCCTGCAGTACCTGAATGTTCTCTTTTACCATGTGAAATGTGTCCACCAGCAGGAATAGATGGAGCAATCATTACATCTCCTGGATTTGAATAAGCTGAATATACTGCTAAATTTGCAACGACTCCAGAAATAGGTCTCACATCTGCAAATTTTGCTTTGTACAGTTTTTTAGCTAATTTCATACATTCTACTTCTACGTCATCAATGTAGATACATCCAGCATAAACTCTATCTCCAGGCCAACCTTCTGCGTATCTATTACCAAAATCAGAAATAATTGCCTCCCTTACAGCAGGACTAGGAATATTTTCACTAGCAATTAATGGAATTGAATTTTCAAACCATTTATGATGCTCTTTTAATTTTGCAAATATTTTATTGTAAGATTCTTTATTTTTGGACTTGACCATATTTTGTAAATTGGTTTTCCCAATTTAAAAACACCGATATCTTTCCATTTTTCTCCATTCTTGATCTGGAAGGTATAAAAGGGGAATCTGGAGTTTTGCCCATTATGGGTATGCAAGCAACATCAAAAGGAAATATGCCAGTTGTACTGCTTAAAGAAGGCGGTTCAGAAACTAAAGGCAAAGATGCTCAAAAAAACAATATTGGAGCAGCAAAAATCGTTGCTGAAATAGTTCATACCAGTTTAGGTCCACGAGGAATGGATAAAATGTTAGTTGATTCCTTAGGTGACGTTACAATTACAAATGATGGTGCAACAATTCTCAAAGAAATTGATGTTCAACATCCAGCAGCTAAAATGTTAGTTGAGATTTCTAAAACTACTGATAATGAAGTAGGTGATGGAACAACTTCAGCTGTTGTTTTAGCCGGTGCATTATTAGAACAAGCTGAATCATTAATTGATCAAGATGTTCATCCAACAATTATTGTCGATGGATACAAAAAAGCAGCTAGAAAATCAAAAGAATATCTTGAAGAAATAGCTGATTCAATTTCTCCAGTTGACAAAAACATGTTAAACAAAATTGCAAAAACTTCAATGCAAACTAAATTAGTTAGAAAAGATTCTGATTTACTTGCAGATATTATTGTCAAATCTGTAGTTGCTGTTTCTGAAAAACAAGGTGAAACTTATGATGTTGATATTGATGATATTAAAGTAGAAAAGAAAGCAGGAGGTTCTATTAAAAATTCAATGATTATTCAGGGAATTGTATTAGACAAAGAAGTTGTTCATGGTGGCATGCCTAGAAAAATTACAGATGCAAAAATTGCATTACTTAACACAGCATTAGAAATTAGTAAAACTGAAACTGATGCAAAAATTAACATATCAAATCCTCAACAACTAAAATCATTTTTAGATGAAGAAAATAGAATGCTAAAAACAATGGTTGACAAAGTAATTGGTTCTGGTGCCAATGTTGTTTTGTGTCAAAAAGGACTTGATGATATGGCACAACATTACTTAGCAAAAGCAGGAATAATTGCAGTTAGAAGAATTAAAGAAAGTGATCTAACAAAACTTGCAAAAGCTACAGGTGCTAGAATTGTTACAAACTTGGATGATTTATTTGAAAAAGATTTAGGAAGTGCAGAAGTTGTGGAAGAAAGAAAAATTGAAGAAGATAAATGGGTATTTGTTGAAGGATGTAAACATCCAAAATCTGTAACTTTACTTTTACGTGGTGGTTCACAAAGAGTAGTTGACGAAGTTGAACGTTCTGTTCATGACGCATTAATGGTAGTAAAAGATGTTATTTTAAAACCACAAATCGTTGCTGGAGGCGGTGCTCCTGAAACATATGCATCAACAAAACTTAGAGGTTGGGCAAAATCATTAGAAGGAAGAGAACAATTAGCTGCAGAAAAATTTGCAGATGCTTTAGAGTCCATTCCATTAACACTTTCTGAAAATGCAGGAATGGATCCAATTGATACTCTCACAGTTTTACGTTCAAAACAACAGAAAGGAGAGAAATGGACTGGAATTGATGTTATGAAAAGTAAAATTGGAAATATGAAATCAAGTGATATTATTGAACCATTAGCAGTTAAACTTCAAATCGTTTCAGCAGCAGCTGAAGCAGCATGTATGATTCTTAGAATCGACGATGTTATCGCTACCCAAAGTTCTGGTGGTGGCGGTGGAGGAGAAGGAGGAATGCCACCTGGAATGCCACCTGGAATGGGTGGAATGGGCGGAATGCCACCTGGAATGGGTGGAATGCCTGATATGGGCGGAATGATGTAAAATTCATTAGAAAAATTTTCTTACTTCAAAAGTTTATTTGATAAATAATTTACGAAATATTATGACTAATGCTTCATCAAAAATGTTATCGAGTTTTAAGTATGGTTATCTAATTGTATTTTTTGCATTACTATCTGGAATTTTTTATCCAATAATTACAGATACAAGTTTTGAACCAGTAATAAGTGGAATTTTAGTTTTATTTCTAGGTCTAGCTGGTGGGGTTTTGTTGTACAGAGCTACAACATCTGAAACAAAAAGAGAAATATTTTTTGGAAGTGGATTTGTCTTAATTGGAATTTCACTATATTTTATTTTTCAATTAACTGGAAGAGTTTAGACATCAAAGTAAAGATAAAATTCATGAGGATGTGGTCTAATTGCAATTTCTCTTTGATCTCTTCTTTCTAATTCAATAATTTTATCAATTACATCATTCGTATAAATTGGATTCAAGAATTTTCTATCACTTTCTAATTCATCTAATGCTTCTCCTAAGCTTTTTGGAAGAACTCCAATTCCACGTTTTGCTCTATCTGATTTTGTCATTTTGAATATATCATCTTGGACTTGTTCTCCGGGGTCCATTTTCTTTTTAATTCCGTCCATTCCTGCTGCAGTAACAGCAGCAAATACAAGATATGGATTAGATGATGGATCAGGTGCCCTAAATTCTAATCTCTTTAATTTTGAATGTTGTTTTCCTTTCAAATGTTTTGGAACTCTTACTATAGCTGAACGATTTCCTGCACTCCATGCAATATATGCAGGTGCTTCATACCCTGGAACTAATCTGTGATATGAATTTGTAGTTGGATTACATATTGCAGATAGTGCTTTTGCGTGATTAATTATTCCACCACAAAAATATCTACCAGTTTGACTCAATTCAATCTCATCATCAGGATCGTAAAATGCATTTTCCTTTCCTTTCCATAAACTAACATTAACATGCATTCCTGAACCTGCATCCATTGCTATTGGTTTAGGCATACATGTTGCAACTTTTCCATATTTCTGTGCCACATTTTTAATTACATATTTGTATGATTGTGCAGCATCTGCAGCATTTGTCATATGATCATACATAATATCAATTTCACATTGTCCTGCTGTTGCTACTTCGTGATGGTGATTATCACATAAAATTCCAAAATTTTTACTTAAAATATTTACACATTCATTTCTGTATGGTGTTAAAGTATCTGATGGTGTTGTAGGATAGTATCCTTCTTGTAATCCCATTGGATATCCATCACCGTCATTACTCCATGGAGCTTCTTTTGATTCAATTGAATATGATTGTCCTTTGTATGGTGTTAAGACATCCCAATGAACTTTATCAAAAACAAAAAATTCTACTTCTGGTCCCCATGTACTAAAATCAAATCCTTGAGTTTTGATATATTCTTCAGCTTTTTGAGCAATACCTCTAGGATCTCTAGACAATCTTCCTCTATCTTCACCCCAGTAAACATCACAAAGAAGTCTAGCTGTTTTATTTTCAGTCATCCAAGGGATTATTGCAAATGTACTTGGATCTGGTTTTAATAATAAATCTGAATCATCGATTGTTGTAAAACCTACAATTGATGAACCATCTAATTTTGGTAAACCATTTTTCATTTGTTCAGGTGTAAATGTATTTGCTGAAATTGTAGTATGGTGAAAATGACCAGTTAAACCCGTAAATTGTAAATCAATAAACTGAATTCCTTCATGTTGAATTCTTGAGAATACTTCGTCAGGTGAATACGTAATTTGCATAGCTTTTCCGTGACTGACTTTATATGGCAATTTTATACTTCAATCAAACACAAATACAACCAGCATTTAAGGATTAGGTAGAAATGTCCGAATTAAATCCTATTGATATTAATTCATTACATAATACCGTTTTACGAGAAACTGAAAATGATTCTTTATTAGAAATTAAACCTAATTTCTATCGAAACTTATCAGATTTTATTGGAAACTTAAGAAAACAAGAATTTGAAGGTGTAGAAAACAAGATTAAAGAAACAATGATTGAAATGGCCACAGAATTAACATCATTACTTATACACATTAGATTGGAAAAAATTTCTAGCTCTGATGATTATGATATTGGTTATCTTTTAGATGAGGAAAAATTCATTATAGATTCTCAAGATGAACAAAATGAAAGAACAGAAATGATTCTTTCTGCAACAATTAATGGAAAATCAAAATTTCTTGAATCTTTGGCTGAAAATCATAAAATAAAAAAAATTGTTGTTAGATTTCTTGAAAATATAGATGAAATTGTAGGGGCAGATCTTGAAAAATATGGTCCATTCAAAGTTGAGGACATTGCTACAATTCCATATGAGAACGCTCAGGCTTTAATTGCTAAAAATATTGCAACTAAAGTTAGATGGGAAGATTAGGTAAAAATTATACCTATTATTCACATAAAGTATGTCGCATACTGGTGTAGATGTAATTGATTTTCTATTTTATACAATTTATCCAGTTATCGGAATTTTTATTGTTGAAATAATTAGTAGATTATTCAAAATTCCCAAATGGATTAAACTCTGGACCCAAGCAGTTGTATCTATTGGTTTTGGTATTTACTATTGGTTTATCTTACCAGCACCACAAAATTTTCCGTTAACGGCAATGGTTATGTTCGCATTAGCAATTGCTTTAGTTTATCAAGGCAGACGAGCGAAAATTTCTCCTGAAAAAAGTCCTTACTAATTCAATTATTTCCCGAAAAATCTTTTGAAAATACTACCTTTTCCTTTATTTCCATCTCGAATTACTTTTCTTTGTCCAAATCTTTCTGAACGTATTTGTCTTAATTTAACACATCTATGTTCTTCTGGTAGTCTATGTTCAGAACAAAATGGATCTTTACAATAACTACAATGAAATGGCATATCTGTCATATCCCCACAGTATGCACAATTTTCAGATATCACAATTTACTATGAATTTTTTCTTTTAAAAAACTTATTAGAATTTTTCAAGCTTGTTTTAAAAGATTAACAACAAAATTTTCTAAACATTTTTAGTATTGTTAAAAAAAAATCTAGTGATAACAAATGATTAATGGAAAGATTGCAATTATTACTGGAGCAAGTAGTGGAATTGGTGAAGCTACTGCTATAACACTTGCAAAAGCCGGTGTTAAAGTTGCAATTGGTGCTAGAAGAGTTGATAGATTAGAAGAATTATCCAAAAAAATTATTGCTGAAGGTGGAGAAGTTCACTTTCAAAAATTAGATGTAACAAAACGTGAAGAATGTGATAATTTTGCTAAAGCTGTTTTAGATAAATGGGGTTCAATTGATATTTTAGTAAATAATGCTGGTTTGATGCCATTAAGTTTTTTCAAAAATCTCAAAGTTGATGAATGGGATAGAATGGTTGATGTGAATATCAAAGGCGTGTTATATTGTACAGGCTCAGTAATTTCTCACATGAAAGAAAAAAAATCTGGTCATATAGTTAATCTTTCATCTGTTGCCGGTAGAGTTGTATTTCCAGCTGGTAGTGTTTATTGTGCAACAAAATTTGCTGTTGCCGCATTCACTGAAGGATTAAGACAAGAATTTAGTGTTCGCTCTAATATTAGAGTAACAAGTATTGAACCTGGAATAGTAGCAACTGAATTAACTGATACAATTACAGATGAATCTCTTCAACAATTTGTAGAAAATGGGAAAAAAATGCAAGCCCTACAAGCACAAGATATTGCAAATGCAATTTTGTATGCTGTAGATTCTCCATCACATGTTAATGTCAACGAAGTTTTGATTAGACCAACAACCCAAGAGAAATAGTTGTCAAAAATCCCTCACGTAGTAATTTTAGGCGGAGGATTTGGAGGTCTTTCTGCAGCAAATGAAATAAGAAATTCACTAGATTCTTCAAAAGTCAATATTACAATTATAGATAAAAAAGACTGGTTCATGGTTGGTTTTGCAAAATTATGGATAATGAATGGAAGCAGAACCTTTGAAAATTCTATTGGTTCATTAAACGAATTACCAAAAAAACAAATTAATTTTATTAAAGATGAAATCGTTGAAATTAATCCAAAAAATAACTTTGTTAAAACAAAATCAGAAAATATTTCATTCGATTTTCTTATAATCTCTATGGGAGCAGTATTAGCACCAGAAAAAATTCCAGGTTTAACAGAAAATGGATTTAATTTGTATGATCATAATCAGCTAGATGAAATTAATCAGAGATTAAATAAAATAGAATCTGGAAAAATTGCTATTGTAATAATGGGAATGCCTTACAAATGTCCACCCGCACCTTTTGAGGCTAGTCTATTAGTTGATTCAATGCTTAGAAAAAGAGGAATTCGTGATTCTGTGGAAATCGATTTTTACAGTCCTGCACCAATTACGTTACCCGCAGCAGGTCCTGAAGTAAGTAAACAAATACTTGATTTAGTGAATTCAGAAAAAATAATTTTTCATAATTCTCAAAAAATTAAATGTGTAGAATCAAAAAAACTGATTTTTGAAAATGATGAATATAGTTTTGATATTCTTTTAGCAATTCCACCACACATTGCACCCAAAGTGATTTATGATTCTAATTTAGCAATTGCACCAGGATTTATTCCAATTGATAGAGATTGTAAAACACCCTTTGAAAATATTTTTGCTATAGGTGATGTTACAAGCTTAACCGTAATTGATTCATTGGCAGTACCTAAAGCAGGAATTTTTGCTGAAGGTGAAGGGATTACAGTTGCAAAAAATATTATTTCAAAAATTGAATCAAATGATACATCTACTATATTTGATGGTAAGGGTGGATGCTTTTTAGAATCTGGTAGAGATACTGCTTCAATTATTGAAGTGGATATGTTTTCAAATTCTAAACCTTCTACTAAATTAACGGAATCAACTAAAGATAATCTTTCTAAAAAATTAGATTTTGAAAAAGAAAGATTGTCAAAATGGTTATGAATTAATCATCATTTTCTTTTTCTTTAGTCAAATGTTCAAGAATTGCTTTAACTTCCACACCTAAATCTTGATCATTTTTTGACAAGTTCAGTTTTTCAGCTATACTGTTTTTGAAATTCTGATCTTCTATCTCTATACTTCTTTTTTGAACACAATCAGTATGATCTTTATCTGTAGCTGAAATTTTATGACAAATATTACAAATTTTCACTATTGTTAATTCTAGATAGGACGATTTAATAATTTCATTTTGTGCCTGTGAATTTAGGGATCGTAGTCTAGCTTGGTATGATACTAGCCTGGGGGGCTAGTGGTCGCAGGTTCAAATCCTGCTGATCCCATTATAATTTTAAAATTTTAAGCAAGTTTTCAAAGTTTTCTCGTGTTTTTTCTTGTTTATAATTTTTCAACGCAAGAATAATTTTTTCTTTAGACGAATTTTTGTAAATTTTTTGAGTTTGTTTTGCGATACCTGAACCAATAAAAAATGCTTGAGTAATTGATGTTACATTAGAAGGCCTTCTTTTTGTGCTAGAGCTTTCAAAATCAATTAAAGTTGCTTTGTTTTTTCCAACAATCACATGTTTTGAAATATTACTCAATTCTCCATGATCAAATTCAATTTGATCTAATCTAAAACAATCTTCTAAAACATTTTTTATTGTAGACTTCAATTTTTTTGCACTACCCGAACCCTTTAACATATCAATCCATTCACTAAATTTTTCTCCTTCAATGTATTCCATAACTAAGAAATTTTTACTAACATCAATCATTTTAGGACCGACGTTAACTGTATTTACTAAATTTAATAATATTGATTCATTTTTCATATTTTCTCTTTGAGAATCAGTCCGTCTAACTTTTAATGCAACTTCCTTGTTTCCTCTTTTTGCAAGTACAACAACTCCAACATACCCTTTTCCTAATATTTCTAAACTTCCAATTGTAGTAGGACCTGTTAAACAAATTGATTTAATTTTTAATTTTTCTAATTCATTAATTCTTGATTTAATTTGACGATTAGTTGCATTTGGATATCCTAAAATTTTTGAGTGTGGTTCCTCTGTAAATTTTTTAATTGAAATGAAGGAGTGTGCCATCTACTGAAATCACTTCAGATATCTCCTCTTTAATTGATTTACTAAGAGTCTTATTTCCTAAAAATACCTTACAACCTCGTTTAAAATCACTATGAAGACCTTTTGGTATGCCTACACTGAGATTTTTTTTTAAAAATTCTTTCATAAATTTTTCTGCATTGACATGCTTTCTTTTTTCTAATGAAATTATTTTTCCATCATTTCCAATCCATACTAATTCACTATCCTTAAGATTTTTAGAAATGAAACTATGTGAGTCATCATTTCTAAAAAATTCTGGGCCTTTTTTTTGATACATTTCGCTAATAATTGTAGATTCTAAGAAGAATATCAGATATGCGTCTCTTTGTTCATCTGTATGTGCTTTACTTCTAACTACAGTAAATCCTCCTAATTCTAATTGTGTGGACAATGTTGATGTTGCTCTTTTAATTTGTCCCCAAATAATATCTGGACTTCTAATTTTAAATTCAAATTTTACAATTAGTAAATTATTCCAAAATTTATTTGATATTTTTGATTTTTTATTTTTAAAAAATTCTAAACTTGGTTTGTTTTTAAATGCCCTACAACTAAGAATAAATTTTCCAATATTTTCATTTGAAATTGCAGCAGCTAAATTTCTATTACCATCAATTGGATCAATCACAACTATTGCTGTATCAAATGATTTTGATGTTTTTCCAATGATTTGTTTTTCCTTAATTTTTATTATTGATTTTATTAAATTTTCAAAACTTCCATATTGTAAAATTAAAACTTCGGAAATATATCCACTAAAACCTTGTTTTGCAATTTCTGCACCATAAATTTTATTTGATTTTAAAAATGTCTTTAAAATTCTAACTTCATTTCTCATTTTTCTTGTTAATGATTTTTTCATAAATTTAGTATGAAATGGTGACCTATCTGCAGCACTTTTCCATTCACCAATTTTAACATCATAACATGGTACTATGTTTATTTTTGTATCCTTAATTTTTGCCTCAACATAAGGATGTTGAGAATATCTAACATATGGAGAATATTTTTTTAATGATTCAAAACCTATTTTCTTTGAAATATTTTCTAATTTCTCCTCAGAAATATTTTTTTTAAATTTAATAAAAATATCAATATCTGCATTTTTTGATAACCATGTATCTTTAGCGTATGAGCCTCCAAATTCTAATTCTACTACTTCAGAATATTTTTGAATCTCTTTTTCAACTAATTTGTATACCTTATCTGCAATCTCTTTTTTTGATTTTTGAATTATTTTAGATGGAATTGTTGTTTTTGCAATTTTAGAAATAATTTGTTTCATTATTTTATCACTAATTATTTTTTATTTGATTTTATATTAATTTCATTATTTTTACTTATTATCTAATAGTTAACTTCATAGACGAGTATTTTTTTTGATATATGTTGAATAAATTACTTGTATGTTTAACAGGCATGCCTGGTGCTGGTAAATCTACAATTGCTGATGGTTTGAAACCTAAAGGTTATGAAATAATTAATTTGGGAAATGCTGTAAGAGAAGAGGCAAAAAAAAGGAATTTAGATCCAACTAGAGAGAATCTTGGAAAATTAATGTTAGAATTAAGAGAGAATAATGGAGCTGGTGCAATAGCTGAACTTGCCAAACCAATTATAGAATCTTCTAATGCAAATGTATTGTTAATTGATGGAGTTAGATCTAATGATGAAATACAAGTACTTAGAAAATTGGGAACTGTAAAATTATTAGCAATTCATGCTTCAACTGACACTAGATTTAATTTCTTACAAAAAAGAGGACGTTCTGATGATCCACAAACGAAAGAACATTTCAATGAAAGAGATGATCGTGAGTTAGGTGTTGGTGTTAGTAATTCAATTGCACTATCTGATTTTGCAATATCAAATATTGGTTTAACTAAAGATGAATTGATAAAAAAATCTTATGATATAATTCAAAGATGGGTTGAATGAATACTCCTAATCTTAGTTGCAAAATAGAAATGTTTTGTACAATAAATCCCTCTGAATCTATAGAAAAAGTTGAACAAACAATTTCTAGTATTTTTCCATATTCAGTTATTAAAAACAATGAATTTTCAATCAATGCAATTTCTAAAGAATTAAGATCATTTGAAAAAATCTATCACTTTATTCATAATAATAAATTACAAAAAAATTTTTTGCGTTCTTTAGAAGACAATTTAGAAAATGATACTACTTGGTTTTATCTTAATAAACAAGCTGCATTTGTTGAGCAAATTGCAATTTGTGAGGAATTTGATGAATCTCCATTGGGACCAATTAAAGTCACTTTGGCATCTTCAAATATTGATAGAATTATTGATTGGATTGTGTTTGATTAAATAAAATTAGTTAAGAAAATCAACCCATTTTTGATTATTTTTTTTAGTTTGAATTTAAAATCAATGTTTTAGGATTACAATGAAATGTTGATAAAATTAGGAATAATTGTATCTGTTATAGTTCTAGGCGGAATGATATTTTCAACAGAAATTACTTCATTATTCCCTAACACTTCTGCATTATTAGCTGATTCTTTAAAAGATGATATTACTTCATTAAATACTAAAGTAACTGATTCTGCTGAAAATAGATTAGATTCTTCAATAGATAAAACAATTCAAAGTGTTAGTGATAGTGTGTATGAAGGAATTACTGATACTGGAGATAAATTAGTAGAAAATGTAAATGAAAAAATTTCTGAAGGAATTACTGATACTGGAGATAAATTAGTAGAAAATGTAAATGAAAAAATTTCTGAAGGAATTACTGATACTGGAGATAAATTAGTAGAAAATGTAAATTTAGAATCATCCACAGAAGTTTTAGTAAATGAAGTATCTGGATTTGATCCTTTTAGTTTCATTAAAAATTTATTTCAAATTAATTAATTTCTACTTCTAAAAGATCTTTTGCTGTAATTACTGAATTATGAATTTTTCCTGCTTCCATTTTATGTTGTAATTCATCTTTATATCTTGCAGAAAAATGTGTTAAAATTAGATTTTTTACTTCTGCATTTTTACCTAATTCTGCAGCTTGTTTTGCAGTTGAATGACAAGTATCTAAAGCTCTTTGTTTTTCTTCTTCAATAAATGTAGAATCAAAAACTAAATAATCACATTGATAAAAAAATTCTTCTAATTTTTTTGTAGGCATTGTATCTCCTGATATTCCTATTTTTTTACCTGGACGTTTTTCACCTAATACTTGTTCTGGTTTAATTATTTTTTCATTATTTGTTATTTCTTCCCCATTTTGCAATTTATTCCATAATTCTCCTTCAGGTATGCCTAATTCTTTTGCTTTTTCAACATTAAATCTACCTGGTTTGTCTTTTTCTTCAAATAAATATGAAAATGCTGTTATAGAATGATTGGCCTTTGTTGTATGAATTAAATATTTTTTATTTTCAAATATTTTTCCTTCGCTAATAATATTAATTAAAATAGAAAATGGTAATCCAAAATTTAATACCTTAATGTTTGCTGCAAGAAATTCATCAATTCCTTTAGGACCAAAAATTTCTAATGACTCAGTTCTATTTTGCATTGACATTGTTTGTAATAATCCTAAAATTCCCACACAATGATCTCCATGCAAATGTGTAACAAACAATTTCATTTTTTTATTCCACCCCAAACCTGATTTCATATATGCAATTTGTGCAGCTTCACCAGCATCAAACATTAGAATTTCACCTTCTTTTTCTAAACATATGCAGGATAATCCTCTTCTTTCTGTCGGCTGTGCAGCTGATGTTCCTAAAAAAACTAGTTTCATTTAATCAAAATAGTTCTTGTCAGACTTTTATGCCTATAGATCTGATATTTTTTTAATCCTTTTAATTTCATTTTAGGATCTAATTCTTTTTTGAACATCACTGCAATTTTTTTATTTTTAGGCACAATTGAGATAAATCTTTTTAGAATTTCTTCAGGTTTTTCTGAAGTTTTTGAAGATTTCCCATATGGCAAATCAGTTACAATTGCATCAAAATTATTTGAAATTTTCACCAATTCTTGAAAATCAGATTTTAAAACTTTGGAATTATAATTATTTAATCCAAGATTTTCTCTTGTCAACTTGCACATTTTTTCATCAAAATCAATTCCTATAGCGTTAATGCCCATAGACTCAGATTCAAGTAATGTTGTGCCTGTACCACAAAATGGATCACATACAGTTTGTCCTTTTTTTAATCCTGTTAAATTTATCATTACTTTTGTTAATTTCCAATCTAGTTCAAGAGGATATTTCTTTGATTTTTTAGGTCGTTTTTTGCCCTCATTTTTTTCTGAAAAACCAAAAAAATTTTCTGTGTTTGTGAAAATTAAATATACTGTAATTTCCGGATTTTTCAAATTCACTTTTGCTTGTGTGAATTTTGATATCATATCCCCCATAGATTTTTCTAATTCTAATACATCTAATTGATTTGATGACAGATTAATAACTCTACATACAAAACTTTGTGTATTTTTTAATACTTGAAAATTTTCTTCATCTAAAAAAAGTCCTGACATTTTTCTTAATATTTGTCCAGATGTTTTAACAAATGTAGCACGTTCAGAAATTTCTTTCCAATTAGTTTTTGATTGAACAACTATTAAATTTGAAATAATTTTTATTTTAGCAAATCGATCAAACGTTTTTGTTATTGTAGAAATTTCATCAATTGCAAGTTCTAAATAATCTTTTGATAAAATAAAAAAACTTTCTGGCATTACATTATTGCCTTTGCAATAGTATTTGAAATATCTACTTTTGATGTTTTACCTGGAATTGTATTTGTACTAATAATACTTGTTACTCCAGCTTTTCTGATTTTCTTTTCTGCATTATTCATTAATAATGCATGTGTACATGCAACATAGATTCTTTTAGATTTTTGTTTCTTAAGAAATTGTGTTGCTTTGATTATACTGCCTCCAGTACTAATCATATCGTCAACTAAAATTAAATCTCTATTTTCAACTTCAGACAAATTCTTAGTCTTAATTTTTACTTTACCCGTTTTTCTATCTCTTATTTTTTCTAATGCTATGTAATTGGAATCTAATTCTTTTGCAAATTCTTTTGCTCTTTCTTTGCCACCTTGATCAGGTGATACAATTAATGGATTTTTTAGCCTCAATTTTTTAAAATATTTTACAAGATCTGGAATTGCAGTCACATTTTTTGTTTTGATACTAAAATATTTCAATCCCATTAAACTGTGAATATCCACTGCAATTATTTTTGATGCTCCTGCTCCTTTGAATAATTTTGCAAGTACTTTCATTGTTACAATTTCACCTGGTAAAAATTCTCTATCTTGTCTAGCATATCCCATATATGGAATAACAACATCCACTTGAGATGAATTTTCTTTTGCTTTTGTGATTAGCGATAATGTATGAACCAAATTGGAATCTACTGGTGGAAATATTGATTGTATGACAATTGATCTCTTTTTTGAAATTTTTCCAATTAAAGTAATTTTACTTTCCCCATCAGGAAATATTTTAATTTCTGATTTAACCAGATTTGCCTTAATTTTTTTAGCAATTCTCTTTGCTAAATCTTCTGAAGTTTTTCCTGAAATAACTGATATTTGACTCAATAAGAAAATATGATTTGAAGGGATTCTTAAGTTTTGAGAAATTTTTCTTATTCGTCGCCTTCTCCACGACCTAAATCACCTAATCCATATTCATCAATTACTTTATTTCTGAACTCATCTTTTTCATCAATTTCTATTTGTTCCTTCTTTTCATCTCCTTGATAGACAGTTCTAATTGGCCATGGAATTCTAATATCATATTTTTTAAATTCTTCATACATAATCATTCTTAGATCTGTTTTTGTCTTAAATTGTGAACCATAATCTTTTACGTATAACCACATTGAAAAATCCAAAGCAGAATCATTGAATTGATTAAATCGTACAACTGGTTGAGATATATCTACATGTAAGTCCTTATCACAACCACAACTTGATTTATTTTCATCCAAATATGGACATCTATTTTGTCGAACTAGGTGTCTTCCTTTAACATCTTTAATTTCATTCATACCCCGTTTTCCAATTTTAACTAAAATTGCTGCCACCTGCTTTGGATCATTAAGATATGAAACACCAACTGTAACTAGTGCTGGAACTAGCTTGTTTTCTTTTGTATAATTGATAATTTGTGCTGTAACCAACTGTCTTGTAGGAATTATTGCTACTGACTCATGTAATGCATCTCTGACATATGTAACTCTAGGTGTTATTTTATGAACAATTCCATTATAACCAGATTCTAATTGAACTCTTTCTCCTTCTTTGAAAATATTGTCTTTTCTAATCATCAAGTAGGCAAAATAATTCTGCATCGTTTCTTGTAGTGCTAAACCGATACCAATTGCTAAACCGCCTGTAGCTGTTGCTAACACAAACAAATCTACTCCCCACCAAGATACAACTCCTAAAATTGTTGCAAGAAAAATCCCTACTGGCAAAATTTGTTTAAACGATTTGGGAATTCCTTCTCTTTTCTTCCGTGCATATCCAGGTGGCCTATTACTAGGAATTAATGGTTCAAAGCCATTAATTCTCTTTTCTTCTCTCCATATGTCAATTGCAAATATTTCATCAGGTTTTGTTCCTGGTTTTAATTTTCTTCCTGATTGATTATTTCCAGTAACACAATTGTTAAAATATTTCAAATATTTTGCCCTTTCAGATTCTTTCCATTTTTGAAATGGATTAGTAATTAATTTTTCGTAACTTCCAATAGGATTTCCCTTTGAATTACGATATTGCTCTAATTGAATAATTCCTTCCTTTGTTTTACATAATTTTTTAAATTCTTCATCTGTAAAATCTTCTGGTGTAACTGTTGGTGGAACCCACTTGTATAATTTATGAAAAAGATCATTATCATCAGAAAAACCTTGCATATCATACCACATACCAAAATCTTGTTTCTCAAGAATTGATTTGTCACGTTTTGTAAGCATAATAGGTATTAAATGAGAAACAGTATATCCTATAACTAAAATATTAAAAGTATTGAGAATTTTTGCAAAAGTTTCTTCTGGAGTTAATTCCATTGTTAATGAATTGGAATCATTTTCAAATAATTCTGAAGTTTGAATATATGCATTTGTAGATGAAATTAATGCAATTGCAAAAAATGGTAATACTGCATTTTGAACAAATTTTGATAAATGTGGTCTAGTGTAAAAAATTTTTTTTGATTTAATTAATGATGAAAATTTTCTATATGCAGCAGCAATTGCAATTATTCCAACTATCATGATGATAAATGCTAATTGAAGTGATTCTGAAGATGCCAATAACTGTGAAACAGTTTCAAATTCGCCAACAGAAATTTGTGAAATATCGCCTTCGCTCATAATTTGTCTTCCTCCTTTGTTCTATTTTCTAGAATAAAATGTTAAGCGATCAGCATTATTATAAAAAAATCATTCAATATCGCTCATTATTTCGTGCCTAAAATTGCTGCAACATTTAACAAGGGTTTCAGTACTAGTCTTAAAATGACCTATCAAAAATCAATTTGGAAAGATATTCCTTCTATGAAATCATACACATTATCAAATTTTCGTCAACTTCCACAAATTCAACAACTTTCTGAAGAAAAACAATTTGAGATGGAAGTTGTAGGAAATGTATTACCATTTAAAGCAAATAATTATGTCGTTGAACAATTAATTGATTGGAATAATATTCCAAACGATCCAATTTTTGTTTTAACATTTCCTCAAAAAGGAATGTTGAAACCTGAGCATTATGAAAAAATGGCTACTGCATTAAAAAATAATGCTGATAAAAAAGAAATAGCAACCATTGCAAATGAAATTCGTTTACAATTAAATCCACACCCAGCAGGTCAAATGGAACTTAATGTTCCAACATTAAAAGATGGAACTAAACTCTATGGCATGCAACACAAATACAAGGAAACTTGTCTTTTTTTCCCTAGTCAAAGTCAAACATGTCATGCATATTGTAGTTTCTGTTTTAGATGGCCACAATTTGTTGGTATGGATGAAATGAAATTTGCAATGCAAGAAGGCGAACAACTAGTTCAATATGTTAGAGAACATCCTGAAATTACTGATGTACTATTTACTGGTGGTGATCCAATGATCATGAAAGCAAAAATTTTCTCAAAATACATTGATACTTTAATTGAAGCAAATCTTCCAAATCTTAAAACTATTAGAATTGGAACAAAAGCACTAGCATATTGGCCTTACAAATTTTTAACAGATTCAGATTCTCAAGAAATGTTAGATATTTTTAAGAAAATCACTGATAGTGGGTTACATCTTGCATTCATGGCTCATTTTAATCATCTAAATGAATTATCTACTGATGCTGTAAAAAATGCAATTAAAGAAGTTAGGAAAACAGGTGCTCAAATTAGAACTCAATCACCGCTTTTAACACATATCAACGATGATGCAGAAATGTGGGCAAAAATGTGGACAAAACAAGTTGAATTAGGTTGTATACCATACTACATGTTTGTAGTAAGAGATACAGGTGCTCAACATTACTTTGGAATTTCTTTAGTTAAAGCACATGAAATTTACAAAAAAGCATATTCTTCAGTAAGTGGAATAGCTAGAACTGTTCGTGGACCAAGTATGTCTGCTACACCTGGTAAAGTCCACGTAATGGGAACTACAACTGTAAATAATGAAAAAGTAATAGTTTTGAGATTTATTCAAGGCCGAAATCCTGATTGGGTTGATATTCCATTTTTTGCAAAATATGATGAGAATGCAATTTGGTTAGATGATTTAAAGCCCATATCTGATGAAAAGTTCTTTTTTGAAAACGAAATGAATGACTTTCAAAAAACTAAACTAAATTGAGACTAATTACCATAAAATTTACCTGACTCGATTGCCAATTCTATCTTACTAGATAATATTAGTAAAATAATTTTTAAAATAGAATAATTGGATTCAAAACAAGTACTACAAACTATTGAAGATGAAAAAATCTCTTTCATTGATTTTTGGTTTGTAGATATTTTTGGTGAACTTCATAATGTTGGAATGCCTAGTTATGCAGTTGATGAAACTAGTTTTGTAAATGGTCTTGAAAAACTAGATGCCAGTTCAATTGTTGGATTCAAATCTGTTAATAATTCTGATATGATTTTAATGCCTGATCCAAATTCATTTAAAATTTTACCAAATGATTATGATCCAGGACATAGAAAAAATGCAAGAATCTTTTGTGATCTTTATGATGGTAGTACCAACAAAGAAGATCGATACAATAGAGATTCTAGAGGAATTGCACACAAGTCCGCTCAAAAACTTGGAGAATTTGGATTTACTCACACAAATTGGGGTCCTGAAATTGAATTCTTTGTTTTTGATTCAATCAATGTTTATCCATCACCATATGCTGCAACCCATTCAGGTGGTGGTTCAGGTTATTCTATTGAATCTAAAGAATCACCATGGGCTAAAGGAAATGTCAGTACTGCTATAGATATCAAAGAAGGATATTATCCATCACAACCAAAGGATACACTTGAAGGATTCAGAAAAGATGTATGTGATGATTTGTATAATTATTTTGGAATAAAAATTGAAGCAGAACATCATGAAGTTGCAACTTCAGGTCAATGTGAAATTAATTTAGTTTATGATGAAATGATTGGAATGGCTGATAACGTCATTACAGTAAAAAATTTAGTTAAAGTTAAAGCTAAAAGAAAAAATAAAGTTGCAACTTTTATGCCAAAACCAATTTTTGGTGATAATGCATCAGCTATGCATACACATCAGAGTTTATGGAAAGATAATACGAATGCAATGTATGATCATGATGATGAAGTTGCTCAAATGAGTCAAACTGGTAGATATTATGTCGGTGGAATACTTAGTCATGCATCAGCACTTTGTGCTATTTCAAATCCTACAACTAATTCTTACAAAAGACTTGTTCCTGGATTTGAGGCACCAGTCAATGTTTGTTGGGGATTAGCAAATCGTTCAACAGCAATAAGGATTCCAATGTATAATAGAAATCAAGAAAAAAGTAAAAGAATTGAATATCGTGTACCTGATCCTACTGCAAATATCTATCTATTAGAAGCTGCATTACTTTTAGCAGGTCTTGACGGAATAAAAAATAAAATTGATCCTGGAGATCCTATTGAAGAAAATGTTTACAAACTTTCTCCAGAAAAGAAAAGAGAATATAATATTGGTGCATTACCTGTATCACTAAAAGGTTCACTAGATGCTCTAAATAGTGATTCTAACTTTTTAGAAGAAGTTTTTACAAAAGACTTTCTTGAAACTTATTCTGAGTTAAAATATAAGGAATATACTGCATTTGCACAAACTCCTACTGCTTGGGAAGTTTCTATGTATGCAGATGCTTAGTGGTACAAATCTCAAAAATAACATTTTTAAAATTAGATTTTAATTTTTTATTATGAATTACAAATTTCTTTTACTTTCATTACTAGTTATTCCTAGTTTTGCTGGAATTGCATATGGACATACAGTTGATGCAGTTGGAGAATATCGTGTAGAAATTGGTTGGATGAATGAACCTGTTATGTCAGGTGAGACCAATGGACTTGAATTGTATGTTAGTCCGTTAGAAGCATGTCCTGACATTCCAATTCCTCTAGAATGTGCAAATTCTCAAGAATTTAAAAATGGTATTGAAGGATTAAGAAAATTATTAAAAATTCAATTTGTATATGATAAAACTCAAACAATTACTCTACCTTTTGTAGCAGATCATGATATTCCAGGAAAATATTATGCCTTCATTACTCCTACTGTATCAGGATATTTTCAGGCAAATCTAATTGGGAAAATATTAGAAACACCTGTCAATTTATCTATGCATCCTCCACCAATTGCAGAAAGATCATATATTGAATTTCCTCAATCTGCTGATTTAGCTTTAACTGAAGTAATTGATGATAATTCAAAACTTGAACAAAGAATTACTTCATTAGAAAATACCATTAAAACTCTAGAAAATTCTAATGATGAAAAACAGAATGAAATAGATGGAGCATATGTAGTAGTATTGCCAATTGCAATTATTGGTATTATAATAGCAATTATTGCTTTGTTAAAAACAAGAAAAAATTAACTCTACGAGTATTTTTTATATAATTTCCAAATCATTGATATGTTGTAATGTGAAAAACTACAAGTATAGGAAAATGATTACAGATCCTAACTAGGTTGATAAAAAATGGTAGAATCTAATTATGATATTTTAGGTATTGTAGAAGGAACTACTGAAAAAGACATTAGAGATGCATTTAGAAGATTGGCTTTACAATTCCACTCAGATCGAGGTGGAGAAAATGAACAATTTATTAAAATCAAACAGGCATACGACGATCTAAAAATTGGAAAAAAATATCCCGACACGGATATTGAGAAGATAAAAAATTCTAGAGTTTATTCTGATGAAAGTGAAGAAGATGTTAGAAGAAAAAATCAGATTTTAGGTCAAGAATTATCTAAGGAAATGAAAACTGCTGAAGAATGGGCATCAGCTTTAAATCGTTCAAACGTAACTGCTACTAGATTATTTGGTTCAAAAACTCTTGGTGAAATTGAACTAGAAAGAAAAGCAACTGGTACCTTATCAATTAAAGGTAATTTTATGGCTGGAAGTTTAACTTATGATGGACCTATAATTATGCAAGGAAGTATCACTAGCCCTTCTTGGACTCAAGAGTATAAAACAAATATCCATTTAATGAAAGGTGATTTTAAATTTATTGAACCATTAGAAAATAAATATAAAATTGAAAATGGTGCAGAAATTATTGTAGATAATGGAAATGTTGTTGTAGGTAATATTTATGGTAGAAAATTTAGAGTTGAGGATAAAGAAGGTAGAGTTGGAGTTTTTCAAATTCAAGAACATAGAACAACTATTTCTGCACCAGAAGGAAAAATTGTTGCTGAAAATGTTGTAAACACTGTATCTCTTGTAGCAGATTCAATTATTGTTTTAAATGTTGAAGAGGATGCAATTCTTTCTGCACGCGAAATTTTATTTTATGGAAGCAAATTAACATATGATTGTGTAATTAAATTAAAAAAAAATGGTACAATTAGATTTTTTGAAACTTTTTCTATTCAAGGACTAAGTGGAGATGCCATAATTGAATTAGAAAATGGTAAAAAAATTAGATTGTTTGATCTTAAAACTAAAAAAATTAAAGATTTGGCTGATGAATTTGTTCAACATAAAGAAAATTACAATAAAGATGCTACTATGGTAGGAAATGGATTTACTATTACCTATGACATGTTGGATAATCTATCAAAAAAACCAACTAAGAAATCAACTTCAAATTGGAAATCAAAATTCAAATTTTCTAAAAATTAGATTCGATACAAGTAGACTTGATTGAAAATAATAAAAAGAAATTAAAAATTGTAGAACTAATCTAATCGATTAATTCAGTCCAACCTTTGACGAAGACTGAGTCTTTATGTAATGGGACTGGTTGTCCGACTGTAAAGTCCATTGGTCTCATCCAAAAGATTGCTTTTGTTGGGCATACACCGATGCATGCACCATCAGTAATACATCTCTCTGGGTAGAAAACAAATGCTTTACCTCTCTTCCAGCCTTCAACTGGTTTTACTCTAAGGACATCAGGACCAAGTGTTGTACAGATTTCTACACAGAGTGCACATCCGATACACATTTGTTCACTTATGTCTGGAAGTATTGCTACTGGCATTATAACAAAAAATGTTTACATCCGGTATTTAAACCGGAAGTCAATCTCATAACTCTGTTATAGAAATGATCGATAAA
>Ga0208407_1000183_pt1 | contig 29573 bp, 27 predicted proteins | sample ETNtaG_9_FD_185775 | JGI IMG/M metagenome (GOLD analysis project Ga0208407, IMG submission 185775) | Marine microbial and viral communities from oxygen minimum zone, Eastern Pacific Ocean - ETNP201406SV69 (SPAdes) (version 2) | ecosystem: Environmental > Aquatic > Marine > Oceanic ...
TGCTCTGCGTGAACACCTGTCACGTACTCAGGGAGCATCAAATGTTCGAAGAGTTTGCTGGACCTAGGTTCTTCGTTCGCCTTGCGAGCCTAGAAATGCACCCACTAGACAATGAGAGCAGGATTCCAGAGATCAAAGAGGACTTCGGCGTTGGCTATTGCAACATCACCAGGTGTTGCACTGAGGTCTGCCCCGCAGGCATTCAAATCACAGACAATGCAATCATCCCACTAAAGGAGAGAGTGGTGACCGAATACTTTGATCCTATCATCGACCCTTTGAATACAGCATTGAATCTCACTTCTGGTGTTTTGAGCTACTTTACAGACGATTTCTCAAAGACAGCCGATCCTGGGAACACAAAGAAGGCGAAGGCAGCTCTAGAGGACGAGCGTAGTAGGATCGAAGAGGCAAAGAAGATGGATTCAGAGAGGACAGAAAGGGCTCGAAAGAGATTCAAATCGAAGTAGTAATTGTCCTATTGAATGATTGTACAGCATCCGCTGAATTACAACGAAGACCTTCTGAGTCGGACAACCGACTATTCTCAGATTCGGTCAATTCGTAGTTTCTTCACGTTGGCCTTATTGATCATATCAGGTAGCCAGTCGGGGGCGTTTGCCCCCTTTGGGACCTTACTCTTAGATCCAGAGAACACATGTACTCTGTTTGTCCCTCTTTCCCTGAGGTGGATGTCTGTGACACCTCTTGAAGCCGCCTTCAATGCCGCTCCTCTGGGCTGCTTGCTGTGGAACACTTGAGCAGTGTCCTTGCCGTTCTGCATCAACACGAAATATTTCTTGTCTGCCATAATTGGATTCCTCCGGTTGCATCAGGTACTGCATACATAATAAAGTTGAGCCGAAATTTCGGCATACTGGGGTAATGTTAGCGAAAAAGAGGCCCTTCCGAATTCTATAATTCGGCACACGCCAGCGTCTTTGTGTTGGTTACTCCAGGGATTGAACGAACGGAATCAACCACGAGTTTGGCGATTTCGCCCATGCTCTCTGCCTCAATTTTGAGAATCATATCATGATCGCCAAACAGGACTTGCGCATCCGAAACAAACAGGAGGGAAGAGGCCTTCTCGAAAACCGAATACTCAGTTCCTGGCTCAACATCAAGCAAAACATATCCGGTTGACATAGCCTTGGGAAGGGGTTGGTGACAATTAATGTTCCCGAGTTTCTAAGATTTTGTCTACGATGGATACATATCAGATGGCCTCTCTTCGCACTCTTATGGCCGACGTAGTTATCGTGAGGGAGTGCAGGCATGGGCAAGTTCGGGTTCTCTATGGGGACATCGTTGGTGTCGAAGGAGATGTGATGGTAATCCCTGCGAACAGCAGGCTCGCTGGAAGAGAAGGTCTGGATGAAAGGATGCAGCAAGCTGCTGGAGAAGGACTGAGAGAGGCGTGTGCAAACATTGCCAAGGAAAGAAGAAAGTCAAATCTACAACCTTGTGGGGTAGGGGAAGCAGTAACTACGCCTGCGTTTGACCTTCCAGCAACTAATCTTGTGCATGTAGTTGGGCCTGATTGCAGGAGACCGACTCAAGATAATTTCAGGAGGGAATTGATGAGGAACTCATACAATGCTCTTTTCGAAGCAGTGGAGAATCTCAAGCCTAGGAAGACCCTAGTCCTACCCCCTCTTGGGATGGATGTTTTCGCATATCCACATCGAGAAGGGGCAAGGATGACCATGGAAATCATCCTCCCCTGGATGGATGGAGAAGAAGATCCAGGGGTGGACATGGTTCTGATTGTTACTAACGAAGATAATTTCCTAAACAACATGAAGACGATTTACAGGGAAAGTGAGGACCAGTTCCCTGGCGTAGACAGGACAAGGGACTACAGAAAGGGAAAGTTTCAGTGATTGGGACCGGTGTCCTCAATAACCCTGAGAATTGGATAGAGCCATGGGAACCAGCTACGAGCGAGAACTACGCTCGGTTCTAGCTGGTGAATTGAAGGGAGTTCGTGCAGTAACACGGTCATGCAGCGAGGTAGAGAGAGCTAAGGCAATGAAGGTGATTCAGAGGCCTTTCTTAGTTGTAAGGGCACCTGGTAGCGGTTCCGAGGGTACAGGCGATTTACTGGCCCTCAGAGGAGATATGTGCTTCCCCATTGAAGTGAAGACTTCGAAGAGTGACAGGATTTACCTTTCGGGTAGGACGATGGATCAATACAAGGCACTGAAATCTACAGGAGAGAAGTGTGGACTGCTTCCCCTATACGCATTCAGGCTAAAAGGAGTCAGGGGGGACAGTTGGAGAATTATGAAGGTCGAGGTTGAAGGTCTAACTGGAAAATTAAGGCACCTCTCAAGAAGCATCCCCCCTCTCCCACTAACGAGTAGGGGGACACCGCATCTTGACTGGAATGCAGGTATGCCTGTCCATCGGTTCGTTGCATTGGTTTGCAAGTCAAACGGGGCCAGTGGCATTGTATCTGAATCTGGGATTGCCAATCCGAAAGAGTCTGTATTAGGCTAGTTAGAACGTCCAGAAAGGAGTTCTTCAATTGAGTCTAGTTTTTTCTTCAGCATCCCAATGTCTTGTTCAATCCTATTCAAACCAGCTTGGTTCAATATCCTGATGATACTTTCTCTCTCTCTAGAAAGTGAGTCTATTCTCCTGTTAGCGCTCCTTGAGGCATTATTGGTCCCAAGAGGCATGAGTCTCGGAAGCGGTTGACTGTATTCTCTCTTACGTTTGAGAGCAGGTTGAAGAAAGAAGGGTGGACGTGCCTTGTTATGGCAGAGGAAGCAGGGGGTAGGGGAATTCTCGTACCGCTTCTGCTACTATTCCTTGCTCACTCTCTTGGAGCCCCCATTTGGTTGGTGGTGGTGCTAGGAATTTGGTATGCTGGATTGATTCACGCCGAGTCTGCTGGGATTCTGGATAGGTTGGACGCAACCAGGGCTCTTGGGGTGATTTTGATGATTAGAACAAAAAGAGGAATGAGGTTGTTAGATTTCGTTTCCAGACCCAAGAAATTCTGGAGGATTTTCGGAGAGTTATCCATTTGGCTCTGCTTCTTTGTTATGTTCATGGTAGTTCTACTACTATTCCTGAGTGCAATCTCAGTAGCAATTAGCCCTCCCGATGATCCGCTTCCCGCGAGTGATCTGCTACTGATTCCAGGAGTAACGAGTTTCGTGCCATTCTGGTGGCCTGCCCTAGCTCTAATAGTGGCAATTGTAATTCACGAGTATAGTCACGGAATCCAAGCAAGAGCACATGGGATGAGGCTGCGTAGCTTTGGAGTCCTTCAACTGGGTCCTTTACCTATTGGAGCATTCGCAGAACCTGAAGAGACAGAGATGGGAAGGGCGCCTCGAAGGGAGAGGTTGAGGCTTTTCGCGGCTGGTCCTTCCATCAATATTTTTGCAACTTACATTGTACTAATCCTTCTTTCTTCTGTAGCCAGTGGAATGGTTGCTGAAAACGAAGGTGTCCACGCTAGAGGAATAGTTGTTGGGGGTGGTGCCGAAGAAGCTGGCTTACTCCCCTACGAGACAATTACCCACATTGATGGAAATAAAATTGGAGGAACCTCGGACTTCTCTAGTGAAATGGATGACATTGCTGCTGGTGATGAAGCAATCTTGACTGTTCTATCGTGGTCCGAGGATAGTGACGCGTGGTCTGAAAGGGCACTTGTGGTCACCATGGGGGATCGATACCAGTACTACATCGATGAGTGCAAGGGAGACGAGTCTTGTATCGAAGAAACCTCGGCTTTGCTAGATTTCTGGGGAGTTAATCCAGGGGATGCATTCTTGGGCGTTTCCAATCTAGTTTCCTCGACTGGAGGAGTGGATGGTTATGCCAATATTGTCGAGGGGGAATATTCAGCATTAGGGACTGCGTTAAGCACTTTCGTCAGGCCCCTATTGATGCTTAATGTCCCGATTTCTAATGATGGGCAGACAATGATTCCACAAGAGAGGGAGATGTTGGCCGCAGGTGATGGAGCAATTGCATCCATGCTGGGGGCGGATGGAATGTTGATGGTGTTCGACTTTCTTTTCTGGCTAGTCTGGATAAACTTCCTACTGGGTTTCGCAAATCTAATTCCGATGATCCCCTTCGATGGCGGTCATCTGGTCAGAGATGGGATTCACTCCTTCCTGAGAAAGGTGAGTAACAATTCTCATCCAATGCGAATAGAGATGCTGTCCAATAGAATCAGCAGCCTTAGCAGCATCTTCATTCTTCTAGTACTATTGATCCCAGTAATAATTCCGTGGATTATCTAGTCACTCTTCTTCGATCTTCCTGGGCTCGTGTACCTCTCGGAAGATTACCTTGGCAACTCCAACGTTCTCCCTCAGGGTTGTGACCAATGAGAACTTGGTGAATGCCCAGTTCTGATCATATGCCATCTCCTCTGGAAGAGTCATGGTTAGGTCGTCACCATCGAAAGATATTTCGAAATCTTCCCTACCAGTGTTCATCTTCATTAGTGTCTGGACCTTTTCTTCCCTGTCCTCAACAACCTTGACGATCTGGTAGCTGTACCTCAGGGTGACACCTGCAAGTGGGTGGTTGTAGTCTATTCTTGCCCTGCCAGCACTCATGAACTGTAGGATCCCGTTTCTACCGCCAATCTCCACTGGAGCGCCAATTCCGAGAGTGTTCGGATCCCTAACGCTACGAAGGAGTACGTTCTGTGAGATTGTCTCGATCTTGTTCTGGTCTCTTTCTCCATAGGCTTCCTCGGGCTCGATGTCGAACTCGTAGTCCTTGCCAGCCTCGGCCTCGGCCAAGTGTGCCTCGAAACCAGGGATCAAACGGCCATCTCCAACAGTGGTAATCATCGGCGAGTACTCTCTGTTCTCGTCATGTAGATCGTGCTCCTTCGCAACCTCTTCCCTTGTTGTCTCGATCAACTTGTCATTGCTTGCATTGTACAGATCATAGTCGATATGAACGATTGAGCCATTATCCATCATAGCACCTCAGGAGCCTCGCGACCGGCTCCCCCTTTTTCATTCAAACGGTGGGTTATTTCTCATTCCACCCTAGGTCTTGGCAAAGATGAAAGCGAACTGCCTAAGATTACCAGAAGCCATCCTGCCCATACTAGATGGCTCCCGGGGAGATGATGAATTGTGACCCTTACCTCTTCGACCTGATCGGTCTGTCCCAGTATCATTGAGGAAAGAAGGTCATTGGACTGTAGTAAATCCAGGATTACAATCGTGTCTCCAGTCATTCCTGACAACCGGTCCACTTCTGATCTGGCTGATACAGATCCAGACGGAGAGTCGAATCTTAGCATGCCGGGGCTGATGGTCCCGAGAAGTTCACCTCCTTCCCTGACTTCGATTACTACTCCAACATAACCGTCCCCAATTTCGTATTCATATCCATCTTCCTCGGCAGAGAAAATTTCCACTCCAGTGAACAATAGCTCCATTCCTTGATGCTCTGTGGGGATGTCCTTCTCCAGGGTAACGAAATGAGAAGGGTCTGTACGGTCTACTAGAGTGGTAGTCAGAACGTGTCCTACTAGGAGCAAGAGTATCCCTGCATGAGCAACATGAGTTCCGAGTAATCTGGCCTTTGATGGCTTAGAGGCGCCATACTTGAGAAGTTCTGGGAGAATCTCTCTGGATTTGTTCCAGAGTCTAACAAATGTTGGAGGGATTGCGAAGACTAGCCAAGTTAGGATGAATACGGACAATGCCCCTCTGGAAACACTGTCGGTAATCGGCTGGTTCTGGTTTCCTGGGAGTTCGAAATTTCCTGAGTTTGCTGCCAGAAGTACCGATATGATGATTGTAACCACCAGTGAGATTATTCCTGCCTTGCCACTGATTTTCTCCCCCCACGCATAAAGCGCCAAGCCTACTGCTAGCAATGAGATTAGAGGGGCTCCGTAGTACTCGTGCGCTGCAATATTTGTACCCTCAATCTCAACAGTCAATAGGATCCATGTCAACAAGAGGAATACCATGGATAGGTACCATGGGAATGATCGGGAGGAAATTGCTCTCTTTTTGACATCAGTGATTGAGGAAAGAATCCAAGAGAGGTCGTCCTTCTCTTCCTCGGGAATGACCCATACTAGGAGGAATGGTGCGATTCCAGCTAAGGACTGATACCATTCGGAAACCCAACCCCATCCTGAGAAAAGCATCAGCAGGACCCCCAGGGAAACCCAGTGCACTGGAGGTTCTTCTCCATCTCCGAAGATCAATAGAGTCATGATGGAGAGTCCGAAGAAGAGAACTGCCGATGAGCCGATCCAAATGCCCACAGCAGCGAAGTAGATTAGCAGAGAGATAGCTAGAGCCCTGTTCGTCTTGAACAGGGTCTGGGATCCTCTTGCGGCGACTTGGTCCCTCTGCTCCCTCAGAACGTGAGCAACGGATAGACAGAGGAGTCCCACTACGGCCAGTAGGTAGACCATAATCTCAAAACCAACAGCGCTGAATTCGATGATCTCTACTACTCGGAAATAGGGATCCTGCGGAAGCGAGTTCTCTCCATCGCCAACGAAGGCATGGACTGAAGCCCATACCCCGTTCGCCCTTGTCACTAGAGTAGCATGCATCACTAGAGCCCCGCATATCATTCCTAGGGCAGGAGTGAATGCGAAGGGTTTGGATGCATGAGGCCTAGCCCTGGAGTGCAGAATCGCTAGGAGTGCGAGCCACGGAAGCAGTGACCCGGTCTCAACTGGATCCCAAGCCCAATACCCGCCCCAATCCAGAACCGTGTAAGCCCAGAGACCCCCGAGACCTATGCCCACGGTTCCAGCTAGGAAAGAGTACCTAGCCCATCGAATCATCGATTCGTGCGTATCCTTCGATTGACGACCCGTGATTAGTCCGGCCATGGCGATGCTAGCGGTTGCCAGACACAGGGAGTAGTAAACGAAAACCACTGGTGGGTGTATTACCATCAGATCAGTCTGTAGCAATGGACTGATTTCTCCAGCAAATCCAGGGATGGCGGGGGAGAAGGGACGGAGTGCTGCTGAGACCAGAAGAAGCATGGTTGTCCATGAGTGCATGACTCGAATCGTCGTTCTATCTATCATGGGGTCTCTGGACATAACCCATGAAATCACGCTCATCATAGAAGCCCACATCAGAAGAGGGCCGGATCTGCTTCCCCATACAGCGGAAATACGATAGGAAAGTGGGAGTCCTTCTCCCACGTATCTAGAGACTAGGTCCAGTGTTGTTGCTTCGATTAGGAAGGATGTAGCAAGAAGTAGGAATGGCGCCGATTGTGAAGCCATTGACGTTGTTCGGACTAGGGGGTCGGAACTAGCCTCAGGACGAAAGACGAGGTATGCGCTAACGAGCAGAGCTAGGAAGATTAGGGTGTTTCCAAGAAAGGTGAGCATTTTTCACCATCCGTAATACTTCGCCCTACTGTATCCAAAGGCCAGCATCGCTGGAACGATTCTCTTGAAGTATAGTCCGGGCCTTCTAAGCAATAGCCTGAATCCTACCATGGCCTTACCCGTTGCTCCCATGTCTGACATCTCATCCGGGAAGCATGTGGCCATAACTGACATCTCATCGTCGGACAGCTCGAAGAGCGCGGTCTTGCCCCTCAGAATTTTGTCATATGGTGGGAACTCTGCCTTCCACAATCTAGTGTACTCTGACAATCTCTCCGAACTGAGGTCTCCTTCCGAAATTGCCTTTGCAGCAGTCTGAGCCGCGAAAACCGCTGATTTCAGTGCGAGATGGGACCCTCCCTCAAATAGGGGTGAAGTGAAACCAGCAGCGTCTCCGACCAGCATTAGCCCGTCATGATGGGTTCTGTCGAATGGCCCCGAGATGGGTATGGTTCCGCCGAAGGCCGGACTGCCCTTCTCCTTCCAAGGGGGCAGAGATTGTTCCAAGTCGGAGAAGTGGGTGTCAGCGATGAACTCGTCAAGGGCCTTCTTGGTCCTAGGCTTGTCCTCGGTCACTAGACCCACGTTTGCACGTCCTTCACACTTGGGAATCATCCATAGATATCCCTTCTCAGCATATTTTGGCCATATGTAGAAGTCAAGATATCCATCAGTAGGAACTTCTAGCAACTCGTACTGCATCCCTGCTACGACCTTCCCCTTAGTGTTCAATGTGGCTTCACCGTCGGTCTTTACCAAACGCGAGCAGACAGCAGCCACTCCTGATGCATCGATTACAATCTTGGCTCTGATGGGGAATTTGTCACCCTTGCCGTCACATAGCCAACCTCCGAAGGGGTCCCCTTCAACCCTCTCCATCGAGAGCAGTTTGTGACGGAGGTGGAGGCTTGCACCAGCAGAGACCGCTTCATCGGCTATCCATCTCTCGAACAGGTGCTTCTCCAGAACGTAACCCTTCTCTGTCAGGCACTTCTCAGTGCCATCGGGGAAAATCACCCTAATCCCCTTGACTCTCTTGCTAATCACTTCCTCGGGTAGATCCAAATTGAGATTCTGACAGGCAATCTCGGAAATGCACTCGCCGCAGTGTACTGGGGTCCCAATCTCTGGATGATCCTCAATTAGGATGGTCGAGAGTCCCTGCCGAGAGCACTGTAGGGCAGCGTTTCCACCGCCCGGACCCGCTCCCACAACAAGAACGTCACATACGGTTCCTGCGCCTTCCACGGATTATCGGTAAAGCACCCATCAAAGAATCCGTCGGTTTACTGGGACCTCCACGAGGCGAACCTTCTCATGTCAGAGGCATCACGAATCCCCATGGGATGGAGGAGTCTCGAGGAGTTCATCAGAGCCTTAGAGATCAGAGGCGAGTTGCTAAGGGTCGGCCATCCCGTTGACGTGAGGTTCGAAGCCGGTTGCATAGCGGACCGTTTAGTCAAGATGGGTGGCCCAGCAGTGGTCTTTGATCAACCTAGACTTGAGGATGGCAGCATTAGCAGATTTCCTCTTGCGATGAATCTCTTTGGAACTAGAGAGAGGACAAATCTAGCTTTGGGAGTGGATGAGCCCAGTGAAATTGGGGAAATGATGGTCGGTCTGATGAAGCCAGACATAGGTGGAATCATGAAGAGGCCCTGGACTGGAATCAAACTACTAAGACAAGGTATCTCAATGGCCCCAAAGAGGGTCTCGAGAGGAAAGTGCCAGCAAGTGAGGATAGAGGATCCAGATGTGACGAAACTACCGATTCCTGTCACTTGGCCAGATGACGGAGGGCCATTCATGACTCTCCCCCTGGTTGTAACCGCAGACCCGAAGTCTGGAGAGCACAACATGGGGATGTACCGGAGTCAGGTTTTTGGACCAAATGAAGTTGGTCTTCATTGGCAGAAGCACAAACACGGGGCGGATCACGCGGATTCCTCCGAAGGCAGGATGCCAGTAGCAATCTGCCTCGGAGGGCCGCCACAGGTAATCTTCAGCTCTATATCGCCACTACCTGATAATCTAACGGAATACGAATTTGCAGGCCTTCTGAGCGAGAAGAGATTGAGGATAACAAAATGCCTAACGAACGATCTATGGGTTCCCGCTGATTGTGACTTTGTTATCGAGGGATACACTATCCCAGGCGAGACTAGGACCGAAGGTCCATTCGGTGACCATTTCGGCCACTACTCGCTTGAAGACCAGTACCCAGTGATGCATGTAACTGCAATCACGCACAAGAAGGACCCCACAGTACCGATGACAATAGTGGGGGTCCCTCCGATGGAGGACGGTTACCTGGGTGAGGCTATTGGAGATGCTCTGCTACCTGTCCTGAAGTTCCAACACCGAGACGTGATAGACACCTTCCTACCCTTGGAGACCGGTTTTCACAATCTAGCCATAGTTTCCTCAAAGCAAAGGTTCCCTCGTCAGGCTAGGAAGACCGCACTGGGTCTACTAGGTGCTGGTCAGATGATGTTCCTCAAGGTGGTGGTGGTTGTAGATGAGGATCATCTCGTGAAGGATCTCGACGCCCTGCTTGATGCTCTAGAGATGAAAGTCAGCATCCCTGGTGATCTGGTTACTCTGAATGGAATGGTGGCTGACTCATTGGCACACACTTCGCCGTGGGAGAACATCCATGACAAGCTGATTATCGACGCAACATCTCCCGCGGATGGAGACCCAATGGAGCATGTCGAGGTTGCTCCGGTGAGTAATTCACTAGTGATTTCAGCATCCGCGATTGAGGGTGTTGTTCAGGCAAGAATGCTACGTCCTTCAATGATGGTGATTACTACTGAAATCGAAGGAGGCCCCCAGCCAGAAGAGAGCATGGAGGACGCAAACGAGAATTTGGCCAATCTCCAGAGACAGACAATCGCTACAATCAGGGATTCGATTTGGGGTTTAGAGGCATCCAAGGGATTGAGGTGGTTGTTCATCACAGACTCGGATGCTGACTTGGAGAATGAGGATTGGAGGAGGAGGCTGCTATGGCAGCTATTCTGCAGATTCGACGTAGGAAGGGACTTACACTTCGACGACTCGGGGTCGAGAGTTGCATGGGATGCGACTGCCCCCATCCCTTCGGAAGACGGGCCTTTGCCGGTTCGAAGATGGCCCGCAGTGACTCTCCATGACCCCGAGATGGTTCAGAAGATAGATTCCTGGCTCTCAAAGAGGTTGTAATAATGGGAGTCAAGGAGATACTTGAGTTCGTCAAAGTGGAACACACCCTGTTCTCTCTGCCCTTCGTTCTAATCGGCTTCGTCCTAGCCGACAATCAGTTCGGAAGCGAGAGAATGGATGTCTTCTGGATTATCACTGCAGCAGTTGGCGCCAGGGGTCTCGCAATGGCGTTGAACAGGATTGTTGATAGGGAAATCGACTCTTCCAATCCTAGAACTTCCTCCAGACATCTGCCATCGGGAACGATGTCGATGCAGACGGCTTGGATTCTCGCAGCGGTTTTTCTCGGGATGCTCTTGTTCTCTGCGTGGATGTTGAACGAAGTGGCTCTGAAGATGTCTTGGCTTCCAGTAATTGCATTCGTAATCTACCCTTATACGAAGAGGTTCTCATGGATTTGTCACTTCTGGATAGGGTTCTGCTTGGCCCTTGCTCCAGCAGGAGCATGGGTAGCTATAGCAGCGGACACGCATGGTTGGGCATCCATCACTGGAATGCACGACGGTCGGACTGATTTCCTATGGTTTCCAGAAGTCTTCTTCATTTCATTGGGGGTTGCTCTCTGGATTTCTGCTTTCGACATCAACTACGCACTAATGGACAAGGATGTGGACAGGGAACAGGGGATTCGCTCTTTCCCTGCCAGTTATGGGGATGTAGCGACCAAGAATCTTAGCGTTGCTTTGACCATAGGGTGGATGGTATGCTTCCTCCTTGCGGGAATGCATGAGTTCACCGAGACCAGAAGATTCCGACACACTCTCTGGATTTGGTCAGTTGTTTCTATGGCACTGGTGAACATCTTTGTGATGTCGAAAACTGCCGAGTCCGCGTCAGAATCTGATGAAGGCATGATGAGATATCAGAAGATCCTATTCCGTTCGTCCATGATGACGGGTTGGGTTCTGCTCTGCAGCATGGCATACATAGACTACTTCAGTGACGGGTTGCTTGATTGAGGCGTTGGGATGTTCAGACTTCAGGCCGATTATGAAACCGCTGGTGACCAGCAGCAGGCTATTGACAAGCTAGTGGAGCAATTGAACGAAGGACAGGAGAGGTGTGTCCTCCTTGGCGTAACGGGTTCGGGAAAGACATTCGCAATGGCGAAGGTCATCGAGAATCTTCAACTTCCGACATTGATTCTTTCACATAACAAGACCCTAGCGAGGCAGATTTGGCAAGAGATGTCGGGGCTCTTTCCTGAAAACTCGGTTGAGTACTTCGTTAGCTACTATGACTACTACCAACCAGAGGCTTACATCCCTGGTCGAGACCTATACATCGACAAGGAACTGCAGATGAACGAGCGAATCGAACAGGAAAGGTTCTCGACCGTAGCATCTCTAGTCTCTCGTCCTGATGTAATCACGGTGGGGACCGTGTCCACAATCTACGGCCTAAACCCTCCTGAGGTCTTCCAGCAGAATCACCTCAGGCTGCACGTCGGTCAGAAAGCAGACCCCCAGGAAATCGTCAGAGACCTAGTCGATTTGCAGTACAGACGGACAACTGGTGAGATTACGAGAGGAGATGTTAGACTCAGAGGGGAGGTAATGGACGTGTGGATGCCGAGTAGGGATGATCCACTCAGGGTAAGATTCGGTTGGGAAGGAATCGAGAGGATCCAAGTCTGCGAGGCAGTCTCATGGGAACCCTTGGATGACTTCGAAGAGGCATGGATTCATCCAAGAGAGTTCTACATGACTAGCGAGGAGAGATTCAATCAAGCACTGGAGGACATTGAGTACGAGTTAGATAACAGATTAGACTGGTTCGAGACAAACGATGGTGGCTTGGAGGCGCACAGGCTCGAGCAGAGGACGAGATTCGATCTGGAAATGCTGAATGAAGTTGGTTCATGCAAGGGTGTGGAGAACTATTCCATGCACTTCGATGGACGGACCAGAGGAGAGAGGTCGTACTGTCTGCTGGACTTCTTCGCTAGCAATGGGGAGCAATTCCATGGTGGTTCCGATAGGTATCTAGTCATCATGGATGAGTCTCACGTCACACTGCCCCAAGTTGGAGGGATGTATGGCGGGGACTACTCCAGGAAGAAGAACTTGGTCGATCATGGGTTCAGGTTGCCGTCAGCATATGACAACCGCCCTCTTCGAGTTGATGAGTTTCAGGGTCTGATACCCCAGATGATGTATGTCAGCGCGACTCCTGGTGAGCGAGAACTGAGGCACTTGGCAGAGGTTACCGGACAAGAAATACCACAGGGTCTGATTCATGTCGACGGAGGAGGGGGGGCCAAGAAGTCCGAGATTGGGAAACCCAAATCGAAGCACAGCATGGAGGAGTTGCTTGACGATATTGACGGCATAGCGAAGATGGAAATTCGTCCTACTGGTCTTCTTGACCCTGGGATCGAAGTGAGGCCCACTGAAGGGCAGGTTCAGGATCTCCTAAGCGAAATCGCTGATCGGGTAAGTCGGGATCAGAGGGTTCTGGTAACTGTGATGACGATCAAGTTTGCAGAGGAAGTTGCAGAGTACTTGGAGAGAATGGGAGTCAAAGCACACTATCTGCACAGTGAGATTGACACTCTGGAGCGTACAGAGATAATCAAGGCCCTGAGACTGGGGCTAATTGACGTCATTGTGGGAATCAATCTGCTGAGGGAGGGTCTGGACATTCCTGAAGTCTCCTTGGTAGCAATCTTCGATGCTGACAAGCAGGGTTTCCTCAGAAACGAAAGGTCGTTGCTTCAGACAATAGGAAGAGCATCGAGGAATGTTGATGGGTCGGTAATCCTGTATGCAGACTCAGTCTCTCCTTCGATGGAGGCAGCAATCAGTCAGACCGTGAGAAGGAGGTCCCTCCAGAGGAAGCACAATGAAGAGAATGGAATCATACCAACGACAATCCAGAAGGCACTCCCTGAAATGGGTGCTGAGATAGAGGACCTGCTTTCGGGTGTCGCTGGATCCGGAAGCAGCGGAGGTCGGAGAATGGTTGCTAAGCCCCCTGGCAAGAGGGGTTTGGAAGGACTCGCTAAAAAATTCGGGTTGGGTGCTGGAGTTTGGAATTCTTCCGATTCAGTTCTTGATAATGTGAGCCAGCCGGAGTGGGTCGGAGATCCTGAAGGATTCGTGGAAGAGAGAGAAGAAGATCGTTCAGTTCTTATTTCTAGATTGGAGAAGGAGATGAAGCAGGCGGCAGATAGACTTGACTTTGAGAGAGCGGCTAACCTTAGGGACAGAATCTTCAATCTTCAGAATGCGACCAATTGAAGTCAAGTGTTCAGTGCGGTTCCCATGGACGGATACTCGCGGGACGAATTTGATGTTCCAGTGGAGGACTATGACTTCTCAAGCATCTCAGACGTTAGAACCCTGATTGACCAGATGGGAAGAGCCGGTGGTTTCACGGCAACCAAGTTATCACGTGCCAGAGATATTCTGAAGAATGCGATTTCGCAATGTAGTGATGACGGGAATCTCAACTGGCTTTCATTCCCCGCCTGTCTCTGCGCTACGGGAACCAGGGGTTTCTTCGTAGAGGCATTGAAGAGGAAGTCATACAATGTTGTTATCACCACCTGCGGTACTCTAGATCACGATATAGCAAGGACATTCAGCGACTATTTCCACGGTGATTTCAGTCTGGACGACATTGCCTTGGGTAGAGAAGGTCTGAACAGACTGGGTAATGTAGTAATTCCTAACGAATGCTATGGAGAGATACTGGAGAGGATTCTTCTTCCTTGGCTGAGTGAGATTGAAGATGAGAGAAAGTCGGGGGATAGTAGCAATCCTTGGAGAGGTTTCGGATCAGTGGAGCTTTGCTGGGCAATAGGAGACAGGATAGAAGATGAAAGCTCACTGTTGTACTGGGTTGCGAAGAACAGAATCCCGATGGTCATTCCTGGAATAACTGATGGTTCAATAGGTTCACAATTATTCATGCATAGGCAAAGGAGTCCTGATTTCATGATTGATGTTCTAGCCGATGAACAGATCCTATCTGACTTGATTTGGACTGCAAATGAAAGTCATGGGCTAATGGTTGGAGGGGGAATCTCGAAGCATCATGTAATCTGGTGGAACCAATTCAGGGAGGAGTCGGGGATGGATTCCGCTGTTTCCATTACTACTGCACCGGAATACGATGGGTCACTATCTGGTGCTAGACTCAAGGAAGCGATTTCTTGGGGTAAGATTAGACCTGAAGCAGATCAGATTGTTGTTGAGGGTGAAGCGAGCCTGATCCTTCCTCTTCTCGGTTCCGATTTATTTGGAAATGATTGAGGGTTGTGCCGGAGAAACGGCTATTAATCTGCTTTTTCCGATGCGATGATATGTCAGTTAGAGAGATGATTCAGGATATGATAAACGAATTGACCGATGCTATCGGTGATGCCGAGAAGCATGACTCGGGGAACAATGCCGCAGGTACGAGAATTCGAAAGGTAATGCAGACTTGCAAAAGTCTTGCTCAAGATGTCAGAGTAAAGGTGCAGGGCGACAAAAACTCACGCTGAGTTATTTCGCGCTTGCTATCATTTCCATCAGAGACACTCTCATTGGTACCAATGGATGCCATCCATCTCCTCCTGAATTGATCAGGACTTCGTGCAGTTTGCTCAAATCTGGTCTTTCTCCGATTTTCGAATGAAGTCCCCTAACTGGGCTGGGCACTTCGGACAATGATTCAATGGTGTGAGAATGATTGATTGAGTTATTATAACGCTCCCAAAGTACTCTAATTTCATCTGTGACATCTGCCATCCCCCATGCCCTTCTACCGCACATCCTGTAGTTTCCATCAGGAGTGTTTTCTTTCTCATTCAGGCAAATTGCAGTAATCGCGTCGACAACGTCTCTTACGTTTACCCAGAATCTTATTTTGACTTCTGGATCCGGTTTCTTTCCGCTCATAATTTTCTCAATCCAATCAATCATTATTCCATTCCCCCATTTCCTTCCACCATTTGGAATTATGACATCAGATAATTCGATTACAATTCCTGAATCCGGAGATTTAGAGCCAGGAGGGACGATTGAGATGTCACTTTTTTCTTGGCTATCAATCTGAATCGTTACTTCTGCTCTGTCCGGTTTGTCAACCAGTTCTGCTCCAGCCCTCTCAAGCCTTTCTTCCAGAGCTTCTTTGAGGCCGTCTGATGAACCTGAAACATGCACACTTTTGGGCATGGAAACGCATCTGTTTAGTTGGCCTCGATAGTCTTAGACGTGAATTTCAGAAGTGCTTCCCTCAGGATACCCACAATCATATCTATCTCCTCGGAAGTTATTGCAAAGTGTGGGGTGAATCTCAGAGCGTTCTGGCCCCCGTGGATTACGCCTAGACCATTGTTCCTACACCATTCTTCGACACATCCGAATCCAACCACAGGAAGTCTCTCTGGATCTAATTCTGCACAAAGAAGTAGTCCAGTTCCTTGGACCTCAGTAATCGTGCCGGGGATCTCTTCTGCGAGTGCTCGCAATTTTGCAACAAATTCAACGCCCATTTCCTTGATATTATTCCTCAATTCTGGGGTTACTCTGTCTAAAACTGAAACAGCAGTTTCCAAAGCTCTTGGATTGGTGGTCATAGTGTTACCATAAATTCCAACCACGTATAATTCAGCTGCTCGCTCTGAGAGTCCAACTACTGAGAGTGGGTATTGGCCGGCATTGAGGGCCTTGGACCACGTCTCCATGTCTGGAACCAGACAGTCCTCAAAACCATCATAATCAACGATGCTTAGGCAACCTTGCCCTCTCAATCCAGCTTGAATTGAGTCTACGATTAGCATACTTCCATGCTGAGAACAAAGAGTTCTGGCAAGATCATAGAACTCCCTTGTTACACAAAGCCCAGGATTGCCCTCTCCCATCACCGGCTCCATCGCCATCAACTCGATGAAGAAACCCTCTTCATCTGCACGTTCGAATGCGGATCTAAGCGAGTCTAGGTCATTGCTTGGTACGAAAATTACGTTATCCCTCTCGCGGAATGAGGCTAGATTCTTCTCATACTTCTCACTGCACGAGTCGGAAATCTGAGCAGGTCTGTGGGTCCTTCCGTGGAATGCCTCGACTAGTGCCAGCATCTTGGTTGGTTTTCCCTCATGCCTTCCGCCATCGCCAGTTAATGTGAGAGTGTTTGCATCTGCGATTCGAATGGAGATTGTTACCGACTCAGAACCACTATTCAAACAAACAAACCTGGAAAATGGGCAATCTCCCCTTGTATGGCCTACTTCCCTTCTGAGACGTTCAGAGAGTCTCTTCTGACTGAAAGAAGGCGTCATGACATTAGCCATAACCCAATTCTGCTGCATTGACTGGATTACGTCATCAGGTCCGTGCCCCATCCCAAGCATTCCATATCCTCCATTATCGTGAAGGACTGCTCCATGCGAGGTGACTATCCAAGGTCCTCGGGCGGCTATTGCTACGTACGGATTCACAGTTGCAGCTGAATAGAAGTTGACATAATCGGATTGCAGATGTGCAACCAAATCACTCTCTTTCATAGAAAATAGGTCACCCCCCATGTCGTTGACTAGACTCTGAAAGTTTTCAGTTGCCTCCTCAATAGCCCGACTAAGGGATGGATCTGTCTCTAGAAAACTGGAGATTACAGCGTCCTTTAGTCCGTTAGTCTGAGCTTGGCCTGTTCGGGAGCGGATTTCGGACAGAGCTGCTAGTTCTCCATTCATGAGCAGGGCAGAGGAGGGGTGCACATCAACATTCTCCGGGAATGGTCTGAATTCTGGAAAATAAGGTGCTGGAAAGTGAAAACATGTTTTTCTGATAATCATAATAAAAATTAAACTAAAATTAATTTTCCAATTGAAAAATTCATTATTACTAAAAAATTTCAATTGGATTATCAGTCTTGATTAACGAATAATATAAGTGCCACTCCAGTGTCTGAGGCTCAGGAGAAGCATGGGGGATGCACTCCTCCCTGAGGGAGAGAAATGGTAGAGGATTACGAAATACAAGAAATGATACACAGAGATGTCTACGTGGGAGAAAAACACGTAGGAGTGGTGGTTGGCGAGAGATTCCACCCTAGAGACGAATTCGTAAAGTCACTGAGAATCAAGGTGGAAGACGATGTGGCTAGTGAATTCATGAGGAAACCTGCTGATCTGGCCCCTCTAGCGAAAGAGTTGGTTCACAGTATTAGGCCGGACGGTGGAATCAAACTTTCAAAATCAATGAGAGAATTGCAAAGAAGGTGGAGAAACACGGTCAGGATCCAAGAGGATCTCTATGCCCCGGATGAGTTGTTGGACAGAGCAGTTCTAGACAACGATGGCATGGACATTGGGAATGTCGTAGAACTCATCAAGATTAAGCGCACTTACAAGGGACTCCTGGTGAAACCGCATTTCATGGTTAGAGCCCGTCATGGCCTGCCCGAGACGATTGCAGTACCCTGTGGGCAATTGGCCAAGACCACTTCCAGACTCGATGAAGTAATTCTGAAGTGCACCTTTTCCAGATTGGTTACTCTGCCCAGTTTCCTAAAATTAAATGACGAAGGTTATGAAGAAGAGTGAGTGAACCCTTTAGTAGCCTTCAAATCACAATCCCATGTGCCGATGATGCTCAAGGGCGCGTAGCTTAGTTTGGCTGGAGCACCCGGCTGATAACCGGGAGGTCACAGGTTCAAATCCTGTCGTGCCCACCAAAATTCAACATTTTCTGGTTTTCTTAGTGATAAGAAGCATCATGAAGGGACTGCCTTTCCCTTTACTCAAATGCCTGTTCTTAGCGGCGCCTCAGGCGCTGGGATTGCTGAGAAACTAGCCCCAATCCTTGACATGGAGTATGTTCCACTAGAGAGTAGAAGATTCCCCGATGGAGAAGCCTACGTCAGGATACCTCCCGAATCAATCGATTCTGTCAGATCTGAATCAGTAGTTCTTGTTTCCAATACGTTTCCCGATTCCGGGATAATGCAGACTCTGTTACTGCTTGGAGCAATTCGAGACGTCAGAAGAGGTGACCTTTCTAGTTTGAAGGGAGAATGGGAGGGAGATACCGAAGATGTTGGGCCTGGTGTTTTCTTAGCAATTCCATACTATGGATATGCCAGGCAAGACAAGAGGTTCTCAGTAGGGGAGTCTGTTTCGGCAAAAACAGTAACGGAAGTTGTCTCAAGATATTGCGATGGAATTGCAATACTAGACTTACATGCTCCAGAGGTTCTGGAGGGAATGGATGTGCCGATTGAGTTCGTCAGCTCGATGCCCGAGATAGCGGAGAAGCTGCAAAGTGGGACATCTCCAGACTTCATCCTAAGTCCTGACAAGGGCGCTATTTCCAGGGCGACTGAAGTAGCTGGTCTGATCGGTTGTGACTTTTCTTATCTAGAAAAGACAAGGATCGATGCACACACAATAGAGCACACTCCAAAGGATCTAGATGTCTCTGGAAAGGTTGTGGCGATAGTGGATGACATGATTAGCACTGGAGGGACAATTTGCAGGGCTAGTGACGCCCTAAGGAGACAGGGTGCTACAGAGGTTCACGCAGCATGCACACATGGCCTGTTCACGGGAGGGGCTTTGTCCCGACTAGCAAACCATGTCGATGGAGTATACACAACTGACTCGCTACCTAATCCGAGGGCTAGTGTGTCTGCAGCACCCGCATTGGCTAGGGGTTTGAGTAGACTCATCGAGAAAGTCACGCATAACGGCTAACTGGGGACAATACGCTGCGTTTATATCAGTCATGCCGTGCGGCGGCTTACTAACACGAGGAGATGTTCCAATGAGTGTACATATTGTTTTCGAAACACCCCAAGACGTACAAGAGCAAGTTTACGAGATGGTCAAGAGCCTAGGCAAGGATGGCAAGGGCCGACTAAAGAAGGGAGCCAATGAGGTTACCAAGTCCGCAGAGAGAGGCACAGCGCAGATGGTCGTAATGGCTGAGAATGTAAATCCGGGAGAGTTGCTTGCACATATTCCGATGATTTGCAAGGAGAAGGAAATTCCATTCATCTATGTTGAGGATCAGGCTTACCTAGCAGAAGCTGCCGGAATGAGCACTGGGACCAGGACGGCTGCAATTGCGGTAATGCAGGTCGAGAAAGAGGGCATGGATCGATTCAACGAGGTAAAGTCGCACTTCGAGACCCTCTCGTCATGATTTGGAGGTTTGAGGGATGGCAACCGAAGCATGGCCCGCTGAAGTCGTCGAGATAGTAGGCAGAACAGGCCTAACTGGTGAGGCTATGCAGGTCAAGGTAAGAGTGCTAGACTCAGACAACCCCAGAGATGTAGGAAGAATCATCACAAGGAACGTTCTAGGTCCTGTTCGAGGACCTGATCCGGTGACTGGTGAGGGTGGAGACATCCTAATGCTTAGAGATACGGGCCGAGAGGCGAGAAGGATAGGCTCCAGGTGATTATGATGCCAGAGCAGCGGATTTGCAGTTTCACAAACGAGGAGATCGAGCCAGGAACTGGCATGATGTTCGTCAAGAGGGATGGTTCTGTCTACTGGTTCAAGGACAGCAAGTCCCGCAAGAACATGCTCAAGCTGAAGAGGAACGCCAGGCGGCTGAAGTGGACCCGTCGCTACGAGAAGGGCGGCATCAAGTAACCGTATCATTGAGCAGTTATTCTGTAATCGACCCTAGCTCGGTCGTTATCATCGCTCGAGAATAAGCCGCTTTGATCTGGAGGTTGGGCTTCGGGACAATCGGTGTTGTCAATCACCGTCACATAGGTTCCAGCATCGACGTTTGCCTGCAAGCTTGCTCCACCGGAGTTTGGGTCGCTAAGATCAGCAAAGTAAACGAAGCTCTCGTCCTCGCCTTCGGCACATTGTTCGTACTTCTCGAAATTTATCTCAGTCATAGTGTAGAAATCTAGGTTTGGACCATCTTCCTTTACAAACTCCATTCTAATTGTAGTTACGGAATCAACTGACCATGTCAGCTTGATGTGCTGATCCTCATTCACGAATGTATTATCGTCGAATAGCTCTCTCTCGGGATTTACTGTATCATTTACGCTATCCAAACATCCTGGAAGTAACAAACAAAGCGATAATAGCAATGGGGCGATTTTTTTCACGTTCTATCGTAATGATACTAGGCTAATCAAGCATTTGTTCTGGTGACTTTGTTGAAATAGGGGAGGTGTTTCGGCCGAAACATGGGAGAAATGCAAACGACCTTCGTGATGATCAAACCTGACGGCGTACAGAGAGGCCTGGTGGCCGACATTATCGGCAGATTCGAGACCAAAGGTCTACGGCTAGTCGGCCTCAGACAGTTGACCCCCCCTCTAGAACTAGCAGAGGCGCACTATGAAGTTCACAACGAGCGCCCCTTCTACGCAGGCCTCATCGAGTTCATCACATCGGGACCCGTAGTGGCGATGGCATGGACTGGGGTCGACGCGATCAGCGTGGCTCGCAACATAATCGGCCCTACCGACGGTCGAACTGCCGCTCCTGGCACCATCAGAGGGGACTTCGCGATGGACATCGGTCACAATGTGATTCATGGCTCTGACGGGGAAGACACGGCCGCATTCGAATTGGGACTGTGGTTTCCAGATGGGCTGGTCGACTGGTCCCGTGACGCAGAGTCGCACATCTACGAGTGAGTAAATCAATTCTGAAGGGGAAGGAGCATGAGGTGGGAGGAATGTCAGAACGTAGACAACCCATCGTTGCTGTCCTAGGTCATGTTGACCATGGTAAGACATCCTTGCTAGATCACGTGAGGTCCCTAGGTGAGAAGGGTCGCTCCTCGGTGATGGACAGGGAGGCTGGGGGAATCACTCAGCATATCGGGGCAACAGAGGTTCCGTCGGAGATCCTGAATGACTTGTGTGCGCCTCTATTGGGTGGGAAGACATTCGACTCACCTGGTCTCCTCTTCATTGATACACCGGGGCACCATTCTTTCTCATCTCTACGTGCTCGAGGAGGCTCTCTCGCAGATATTGCGATTCTTATTGTTGATGTGATGGAAGGTTGTAGGCCACAAACCAGAGAGTCATTGAGAATCCTGAAACAATCGAAGACCCCTTTCGTTGTCGCTGGGAACAAGGTCGATAGGATCCACGGGTGGCAGTGCCAAGAAGGGAGGTCGATGGCCATCTCGATGGGGGGCCAGACAAAGGAGGTGCAGGGCCTTTTCGATCAGAAATACTGGGAACTCGTAGGTCAGTTTGCCGAAGAGGGATTCAACCTAGAGAGGTATGAGAAAATCAAGGACTTCACCAAGGAGATCGCAATGGTTCCAGTTTCTGCTAGGGAAGGAGAGGGGATTCAAGACCTGCTAGCGGTTGTAATAGGCCTAGCAGAACGTTACCTATCTGACCAGTTAACAGATGTTGACGGTTCTGGGGAAGCGACCGTATTGGAGATGAAGGAGGAGAGGGGGCTTGGCAAGACGCTGGACCTAATCCTCCATAGGGGTTCTATCCGCAAGGGGGATGAGATAGTCCTAGTAGGGGATAGAGGAGGGGTTAGCACCCATGTGAAGGGTCTCTTCTCCCCAAGAGGTATGAGTGAAATGAGGGATGCGGGTGATAGATGGGATAACACCGAGGCTGCTTACGCGGCTGCTGGAATCAAGATCAGTGCGCCCTCTTTGGAAGGAGTTCTGGTGGGGACCACGCTTCGGGTAGTTTCATCCGACGAAGAGAGGGATGCTGCAATGGCAGCAGCGGACGAGGAAGCGAACCTATCGATTGAGCTCGACGAAGAAGGCGTCTGCATCAAGTCAGACACGGTTGGAGGTCTCGAGGCTCTGGCAAAGGAACTCAGGGAGATAGAAGTGCCAATCAGGGAGGCATCCATTGGCAAGGTAAGCCGCAGGGATGTCCGTAGCGCAGAGGCATCTACAGACCCACTAAATCGATTGATCATGGCATTCAGCACAGAGATTCTTGAAGAGGCGGAGGAAGAAGTAGCAGCCTCCGAAGCCGGAGTCAAGCACATTGGATCCGAAATAATCTACAGAATTCTGGAAGAGAGAGAAGAATGGGTAGAGGCTCGAACATCGGAGCTTGAAGAAGAGCGGAGAGAATTGGTCGTATACCCTGGCAGAATTATGCTCCTCCCCGATCATACATTCAGAATCTCGAAACCAGCTGTTGTTGGGGTAAGGGTTCTTGGGGGCAGAATACACATTGGGCAGGGACTTCTCAAAGATGGAGTGAAGGTAGGCCGAATAAAATCTATCAGATCGGGACAAGATAGCCTAAAGGAAGCAAAGCAGGGAGCAGAGGTGGCAATTTCGGTTGATGGGGTTACCGTGGGAAGGCAGATTGACGAGGGAGACGTCTTACTGGTTGACATTCCGGAATCTCATGCCAGGAAACTAAGGAAGATGGAGATGACCTCTATGGAGAAGGATGTCTACGAGGAGTTGCTAGCCATTCACAGGAAGGGCGACCACTTCTGGGGCAGATAACAAGAGATCATTGGATGTGCAAAGTCACCTAACACTCAAGTAGTCATGGAATCGGCCTAGGAGACAAGAGGGTTCAGTGTGACGATTGCTCAGGGTGGTGGTTCTAGCTCGAAGGACCTCATTAGATCGGTCTCAGGGCATGCTAACAATCTCATGAGTGAGGTTGCCAAGGTCATTATTGGTAAGCCAGAGAACATCCGGAAGGTTGCAATTGGAATCCTGGCCAACGGGAACATCCTGATTGAAGACAATCCGGGCCTGGCAAAGACTCTGATGTCGAATACTTTCGCTGAAGCACTGGGTTGCAAGTTCAAGAGAGTTCAGTTCACTCCCGATCTTCTTCCAGCTGACATCATCGGGACTTACATGTATGACCAGAAAACTGGGGAGTTCAGACCTAGGTTCGGTCCGCTCTTCACCAACATACTCCTAGCAGACGAGATTAACAGAGCCCCTCCGAAGACTCAGGCTGCTCTCCTCGAGGCCATGGAAGAGAAGCAAGTGACAATTGAGGGCATAACACACAAACTCCCTGCGCCATTCGTAACAATGGCGACTCAGAACCCAATTGAGCAGGAGGGGACCTATCCCCTTCCAGAAGCACAAATGGATAGGTTCCTCATGAAGATGAGTATGGGTTATCCATCGATGGATGAAGAGAAGGCGATATTGCAGAGAAGGAAGCTGCGAGGCAAGGACAGCTACGACGTCGAACAGATTGTCGAGCCTCGGAAAGTTGTGGCGATGCAGAAGGCCCTAGAGACCGTTCACATCGATCCCGCTATCCTGGGTTACATCGTCCAAGTCGTTCAGAGAACTAGGGCGGATCCGAGAATAGAGGCTGGGGCTTCGCCTAGGGCTAGCCAGGGTCTTTTCAAGGCTTCAAGGGCGTCTGCCGCAATCGATGGAAGGGACTACGTGATCCCTGATGACGTGAAGGGAGTGGCTCTGGATGTGGTGAGTCACAGGATTGTACTCAAACCTGAGTCCAAGATTCGAGGAGTAACTGGTAGGAGGGTCGTGAATAAGATCCTCAGCGAAGTTAACGTTCCAGTAATACAGTAATCGGGAATCCCAATTAACCGAATGCCACAGTCGGACACGTGGCAGTGGTGATAGCATGTGTGAATCACAAAGGTGGTTGCTCTCGAACCACCACTGCAGTGAACCTAGCCTCCTCTCTGGCATTGGGTAGTGATGACTACGGAATCCGAAGCAGAAAGGTCCTGATTGTGGATATGGACCCAAAGGGAAACGTGGCAACTACCTTCGGTGTTGACAAGAGAAGCGTGGGGCCGACAATGAACGAGTTGTTCTCTAGAGGAGTGGATGATAACTCTCTGAAACTAGAGGATTGCATACTCGGTCCCAATCTACTCTCAAGATCAATGAGGGCTGCTTGGAAGAAGAGCAACCCGGAGAAGTCTAGGGGCCCTCCTGCCCACATCAGAGTACGAAACCTGTGGATACTCCCGGCTGATTTGGATCTTTCTGGAATCGAGGTTGACCTAGCGACGAGGGTTGGCAGGGAAAATAGGCTAAAATTAGCTCTTTCAGAGGCATTAGAAAATTTCGATGTAATAATCATCGATACGCCTGCATCACTAGGTCTGCTTACTGTTAATTCACTATGTGCAGCAGACTGGATCTTGATTCCGATTCAAGCAGAGTTCTATGCCTTGGAAGGCATGAGTCAGCTAATCTCCTCAATTAGGGAGGTTCAGAAATCGGTTAATCCGGGGCTGAGTCTGTTAGGGATCCTCATGACTATGGTCCAATCAAGAAGCAAGTTATGCGAAACTGTCACCGAGCATGCTCGAAAGCACTTCGGGGACAGAGTCTTTGACTCGCAGATTCCAAGATCGGTAGCCATAGCAGAGGCCCCTCTAGAGGGATCTCCGATAGTTATTGCACAGAAGCCAAACAAGTCAAATCCCGCTAGTCAGTCATACTGGGAGTTTGCAAGGGAAGCAGATGGGAGAATTAGGGCAATCACAGAATCATAGGTCCACTAAGAGCTGGATTGGTCCATCACTCTGTGCCTTGCGTCAAGTAATGCTGTTTCCATCTTCAATCGGATTTCGGACTCTAGGGTCTTGAGCAACTCCTTGATGTCCTTCTTTGACATGTCTCCTCTCTTCGACATCTGCTTCTCGAGGTTTGACAACATCTCAGACTCCCTCTCCTTAACGAAATCGGCAACCCTCTGCTCCATCTCAACCTCGCTCTCTAGAGCTAGTTCTTGTCTTCTAAGTCCGAGTGCTGCCTCCATACTCTCCTTTTCCGCCCTAAACCTGCGGTCTAGCTCTCCAATGGCAGCTCTCTCGGATTCTTCCTGAAGGGCCTTGGTTCGGACATTGATGTCGGATTTCAATTCCTTCTCAAGAGACTCCCTCTCACTCTCAAGCTGCTTCTCCATCTTTGCCTCGTGCTTCCTCCTCTTCTTGGCAATGCTATCTCGCATTTTTATCTCCTGCTCTAGCCTAAAAGACTCGGCCTTCCTATGGATCTCAGATTCCATCGCCTCGCGAAGATCCATCTCAACCCTGCGCTCCATCCTCTCCATTCCCTGGTTGGCCTCGAGCTCTAGCCTCTCTTCTAGGAACGCCTTCCTTCTAGTGAACTCGACTTCCATCTCGTCCCTTAGCCTGTCCCTAATCCTAGACGAGTGGGCTTCGATCCTTCTATCCCTCTCTAGATCAAGTTGATCTCGGAGTCGGTTCTCTTCTCTGCGAAGACGATGTAACATTTCTTCTCTGAGAAGTCTCTCTTCCCTTTCCAATGCCTCCTTCTCTAGTCTCTCTAGTTCATCTTCTAGTTCGTCCCTGAGATCAGCCTCTATCTGCTGTAATTGCTCTTCGAATAGTATCTCGTTAGCCTTCCTCATTGCACCCTGCATTCCCGATACCCTCTCGGTCATCTCAGAAATTCTCATTCTCCGCTCTCTCCTGATTCCAGAGCGTAGTGTAGACTCCTCATCCAGCCTTTCGCGGGCCCTTGCTGCAGCTCCCATTGCAGTTGAGGATAGTGCATGCTCTGCTCTCAGAGCGTCTAGTTCGTCCAAACCCTCTGATTCGCTCGAGTCTGCCGACTTGCTCTCACTCACGTGCCCATCCCCGATTCGACGCCCTTTTCGGGGTATTTGAGACAAGAGGGTTGAAAATGAACAGAAATGCCGGTTTCTAACGGGTATTGGCTTCTCGGAACTAGAATGTAACGAAGAAGGCATTCTGGCATCCAGGGCACGTCAATTCCCTCTTTCCGGGCCTGGGTCTGATTCTCAGATTTGCTTCGCAGGATGGGCATTGGACCTCTACCTTCACTATCTTCCTAGTTAGTGTGAAAATTCCTGAGCAGGATCCGCAGGACAAATCCACCGGCCTCTTGTCGGTTCCTGCTTCGACTGCTGTCATGCAATGTGGACACTGTACCTTCTCTTCCATGAGGGCGATGATAGTTGGTTGGTGAGATACTCGGCACATGGCCCCGCAGAGTACGCATTCAATTTCTCCTAGTCCTTGGGGGAGCATCCCCTCACATTGGGCGCAGTTGACCAATGGGGGTGCGACCCTAGACTCGACATCGGGAGGTGCCATGTAATCGGGAAATAACACCACTTAATCAAGCGGTCGCTGAGGTGTCTTCGTCATTCTTACCCGACAAAATAGCCCAAATCTCCGTGAGATCAGAGAATATGTCCCTGGCTAAGTCAGCCAGAGAAGACAGTCTCTGAGTCCCAGTTCCCGACACCCACATGCCGTTCAAGATGATGATGATTGCACTAGCCTCGTGTAGGGCTATGCCAACAGCCAAGTTAATCTTAAAGCCCGCCAAAACTGTCATGACCAGGATCATTGTTACTATCACAGAAATTGCAATGTTGGCATACACGATCAGTCGGGTCCTCTTTGCAAGGCCCACCATTCTAGACAGGACCCGAGGGTCCTGGCCGGGAATTAGGACGTCCGCAGCGTCTAGGTTGACCTGGTCTCCACTTCCCACCGCTACGCCGACATCTGCTGCCGCTAGAGCGCCTGCGTCATTGAAACCGTCGCCAGCCATCATTGTACGGTTCTCAGAAGAGATACGGGTTACGTATTCTGCCTTGCCCTCTGGATCAACACCTCCTTTGCATAGTGATGGATCGATCCCGATCTCCAAAGCAAAGGCCTCGACACTTGCTTGCTCGTCACCACTGAGTATCTCGACCTTGACCCCATGAGAGTCTAGCTCGTTAATCGCCTCTAAGACCCCATCTCTGGCGTCATCGTGAGCGAATGATATCGCTGCAATAGCAGAGCCGCCCACTGAGAGGATGCTAGCGCCCTTTCCTGCTTTCCTGGAGTCTTCTAGTGCCTCCTGGATTTCGTCTGGGATCGAGACCTTCTGTGAGTGGAGCCAGTCAGCCCTTCCCAGCATCACAGAGTCACCTTCGTGGACTCCTAGCACTCCAGCATCTCCATCCTTGATCTGAGTGACACTCGATGGCGTCAGAGAGCGATCTTCAGTCTCCTGGATAATCGTCCTTGCATAGGGGTGGTTGGAACGAGCCTCCAGACCTGCTGCGATTCTGAGCGCCCTAGACTCATCCTGCCCCTTAGCCACGGAGATTCCTGAGATTGTCGGCCTTCCACTGGTAAGTGTTCCAGTCTTGTCCAATAATGCAATATTTACCTCTGCTGCTGATTCCAGAACATTACCGCCCCTTGCTATCAATCCGAAACCTGAGGCAGTAGTAAGTGCGGCTGCGTGTGGAACGGGAGAAGCAAGTAGGAGGGAGCATGGGCATGAGACCACCCATAGGAGCAGTGTTGTCAGGATTGCCTGTTCGGTAGAATTGGTGAACAAGAACCCGATAACGGGAGACGCGAATACAACAAGAGGTGTCCAATAAAGTGTGAATCTCTCGATTACGCTCTGTGTCCTTGTTGGTTGATCCTTGTAATGTCGAACGAGGTCGATCAAACTGGAAAGTCTAGTTCCATCACCAGTAGCCTCTGACCTAATAACGAGAGGTCCGCGAGCCAAGATTAGGCCTGCCTCTACCACATCTCCAACCTTCACCGGAATGGGGATGGGTTCTCCGGTCAGGGGTGCTCTGTCTATGGCTCCAGCTCCTTCTACGATAACTCCGTCTACCGGTACTGTCTCTCCGGATCTTACCTCAATCATCTCCCCTACTTCAATAGCCTCGATTGGAATTAGGTCGTTGTCACAATCTCTGTCAGAGGAAGGATCCAAAGAGGCTGGATTGAGCAAATTTAGAGATCTGACGCCTCTCATCTTCGTCGTTTTTTCATTGGTCACTACTCTTGCTCTTCTTGGTAGTCTGTCTAGTCCGCCTTGCATTGATTGCCTGGCTCTAATCAATGCCCTATTCTCGAGGTGAGAGGCAAAGGCCACTAGTGATACGACCATCAGAGCCTCGATTAGTTCACCAAGTGCAATTGCACCCAATACTGCCAGAGAAATTAGAACCTGGAATCCAATAACACGATTTCTCAATCCTGCTATAGCTTCCTTGAACAATTGGTTTCCTGCAAAGGCGACACCGCCTAGGGTTAGAGCCCAGGCAACAGCGGAGGGGATCTGCTCAGATGCCTCTATGACAGCAACCAGCAGAATTAGAGGTATTGTCAGCACTGCTGCAAGGAGCTGTATCTGGTCCTTCCTGAACCCTGATTCTCTAACTGAAGACAATGTATGCCTCTCTCCCAGAACCTCGGTCATCTTCTGTTCGGATGCGGCCCTCAGTTCCGGATCGGAAATCCAAACCCTTTGAACATCGATATGGTCATTGTTGATTCTTGCGTCCAAGGTTCCGGGGATACTGAGGATTGATTTTCGCAGCCCCTTGTTGTCCACCCCTAGGCGCAAGGCTGCTCTTTCTGGATTGGTTCCAACCACCCTCAACCATCCAATGTCTGGTTCATGGCCTAGGCTTGTGAGGACCGAGGAGGCCCTGGAAACCGTTCCATCAGAAATGTCCTGGGAAATATCAACTGTGCCCTCGGCTACTGAGATTCTGCAAGACTGGATACCCGGTAGTCGGTTGACTGCCCGGGAGGCCTTCATTGCACAATCGGGGCAATCCATCCCCCTGATTCTCCATTCGAACTGGAAAATTCCATCCAATGAAATCTCAATCCCATCGGAAGCTGGAGCTTCTTCTACCTGTGGTTTTGAAGATTGGTCATTTCCTGTCGTCTTTCTCTTCGGGATTGAAATCTTGGGGAGTGAGATTTTCCTAGATATCGGCCTTTTCGAAGGCTCGCCTCCTTCCTCGTCATCGAGATAGAGGAAATCCTCGGAGTCTTCGTCCATGCTCCTTCCAATATCAGGCATCGCTTCAACATGATGCAATCTTGTCGGTGGTATCTTGAATGTACGCCAATTCGAAAGAGCATGGTCGAAGTGCCTAATCTTGGAGATTGGGAAATGATTGTTTTCGATGTCGATGGGACGTTGCTAGATAGAGAAGGATTTCATGACGAATTGGTAAGTCTTGCAAGAAGGGTTGACAGTGATGTGATGCCTGTTTCGCTTGCTTCAGGTAGGACCCTTC
>Ga0208407_1000185_pt1 | contig 29516 bp, 28 predicted proteins | sample ETNtaG_9_FD_185775 | JGI IMG/M metagenome (GOLD analysis project Ga0208407, IMG submission 185775) | Marine microbial and viral communities from oxygen minimum zone, Eastern Pacific Ocean - ETNP201406SV69 (SPAdes) (version 2) | ecosystem: Environmental > Aquatic > Marine > Oceanic ...
ATACCAAAGCCATAGCGTTGAAGCCTGACTTTGCCGAAGCCCACAACAACTTGGGAGTCATACTCCAAGAACTAGGCAGATTAGATGAAGCTGAAGCCAGCTATAACAAAGCCATAGCGTTGAAGCCTGAGGATTTCAAAACTCATAATCAATTATTGATGTGTTTGTTTCTTCAAGATAAAAAGTCCGTTTTTTTTGATGAATTGGACTATTTGATCGATCAGGACAAAGCTAGCGCAATTATCGGTTCACTTACTTGCCGTTCTGCCTTAAAATATGGGTTGGAAAAACCAAACTCATTTTGCTCTAAACCATTAAATTATGTTTTACATAATGACTTGAATACTCGATATGACTTCAAAAAAATATTTGTAAAAAGAGTAAAGTCTATACTTAATGAAAACCGGATTTCGAATAGAAGACAATCCCTTCTAGTGAACGGTAATCAAACTTCAGGAAATATATTTGATATAAAAAGTGATGACACAAATGAAATTCAAAATATCATTCGAGTTGAAGTAGAGAAGTATCGAGCAAAATTCAAGGGGAGCGAGGAGGGATTAATAAAAAAAATACCTACTGATTATAATCTTTATGGCTGGCTAATCAGTATGAAAAGTGGTGGTAATTTAAAGCCTCATATCCATACTGAAGGCTGGCTGAGTGGAAGTATATATATAAATGTGCCTCGGAAATTAAAGGTTGACAGTGGCAATTTGGTTGTTTCCTTAGGTGAAGAAAATGATGTTATTGATACACGTATAAACGAGAAAAAAATAATAAATGTAGTTACCGGTAGTATGGTTTTATTTCCGGCGTCCCTCACGCACTTCACGATTCCGTTTGAATCAGAAGAAGAGCGTATCGTTCTAGCGTTTGATGTGAAATAAAAATAATTATGCCAAAGAATCTCCAGAGTTTAGCGATGAGTGAATGGCATATGAGGCTTGAACAATATAGAATGATTAAAGAAACAAAAGTCTATTTCAATACCCTTAAAATCATTGATTATTATTTCATATTTGCGAATAAATATGATCTTGTTTTATAAGTTGTTGCATTTTGCGCTGTGAGGTATAGAGCAGAGATTGACGAATTCTTCGAGCAAAATACAGCCACTGTCATTCCAGTTAGATTGAGATCCACTCTTTGTAATCGATATGGCATTGAGGCATGTGTGGTGGTAGAGGGTTCGGTTCCTTTCTACTTCGATGATGATCACCTCTCAGACGCTGGGGCGGATATAGTGGTTAAAGAGATTTTGAAGGCTATAGAACGCGGTAATTGAACAGAAAAAGATGTTATAAAGAGTATTTTGCGCCACGCAAACCTTTGTTTTTTCAATGGTATGTTAGAGTGCGATTATTGAGTGGGAGTAATCGCAAAAACAATAAATGATTTAAAAACAAGGAGTTAAGTTATTTTTAAAACCACAAATGTACTTAATTCTCTGATTAGTGTAGAGTTGATCAATTAAATAATATAGGAACTTAATATATTGAAATTCCCAAATAAAACTCACCTTAAATTGAATGAATTTGTTAAAGATTACGCCTATGAAATGCAAAAGGCTTACGATTCAATTGACTTGGAAGAGCTGGATAAAATTGCCTCTTTGTTGATTAACTCAATTAAAGATAAGAAGAAGATATATACTTGTGGCAATGGAGGTTCTGCAGCTATTTCAGAACATTTTGTATGTGATTTTCTGAAAGGATCCTCTACCGGTACTGATATTTCTCCAGTAATCCATTCTCTTTCAAGCAATACACCAACACTTACAGCAGTTGCTAATGATATAGACTATGAGAGCGTTTTTTCTTTTTCGTTAGAAAGATATGGAGAAAAGGGGGACATCCTTATTTGTGTTTCTAGCAGCGGCAATAGTCCTAACATTGTAAAGGCTATTAAAGCTGCAAAAACTTTAGGAATGATTACAGTAAGCTTTGTAGGTTTTTCGGGAGGCAAGGCAAGAGACGAGAGCGATTACAGCATACACATACCCAACGAAAATTATGGAGTTGTGGAGGACACCCATCATAGCTTGATGCATATTTTAGCTCAGTACGTAAGAATAAAGTCATTGACTGACGAAGAAGATTTAGGAAATATAGTTTTTTAGGTTCGTCATTTAGTGTAAGAATTACACTAAGCTTAACTACGCTATTCGTAATTGGAAGATCTCATCTATTGTTTCTTACATGAATCCTCATTAGACATACTTTGCTATTTGAAACAATCTACCAGCAAGAAAAGATAATTATTAATCAAAAAAATGGGATAAGGAATCACTCATCAATATCAGGATTTATGTGAACGATTGTATTTCGGAAATATCACATTTCGGTATGCAAAACCCACTACTAAAAGAAACCCTAGGCTTGGCACGTGGTGCCTTGAAGCTGTGCCCCAATTGCTCGTTCCCAAAGACCAAAGTGATTCTACTAATAAGTATGATAGGAAAATAAATAAATAAAATCTTTTACTTCCATTAGCATTGTGTGCAACAAACCTAGGTTTGTGAAGATAGGCGCCTGCTAAATATTTCAACGCATTCCAGATTAACCAAAATCGCAACATATTTTCGAGTAAAGCAATTACATCAACTATAGATGAGATTTTCCAGGGCATTGGCTCAAACAGATACTGAAACAAAATGTAAGGTAGAGAAAGAATAAGCCCACCGAGCCCTTCATTTATTGCAACCTCAGTTCTATAATTTGCCCGTGCATCGTATGCGTCTGACAGGGTTCCCTCCTGATAGACTTGGACAGCTACGTTCAAACCATCATCCAGCCGGTCGCCATAAGAAGTAAGACTTGTGAACAACTCAAACCCGTAAAACAAGCACAAAATCACGATAGGAGTAATCAAAACAACCTTAGTAAATGACATGCCTTTTCTATTTCTTGATGTTAATAGAAACAATGTCCCAGCAATTATAAAAATACCGAATGCGAGAAGTGCACCATGCATTGCGCCCATGCCCACAACGGCCAGAAACAAAACGAGCCAATGGGCATTCGATCTATGAAAATAAATTTTTAAGGCCGCATAAAGAGCTAGATTGATAAAAAGCAGTTGAAATGGCTCTCGTAGGGTAACGCTGGTATACATTAATGAAGTAGGCATCAAAGCATAAATAAGCATAACCCACCATTGGTAGGACACCTTAAATGATAAGATCCTCATAACCCGTAGGAGAATATATGCGGATGCAAGCCACCCAAAAGCAGATAAAGCACTTCCCAAAAACAGGGAATCCGTTGTAATGGTATAGAAAAGACCCAAAAGAAACGGATATATATAGGTTAATGTAAACACGTCGACCACAAAATTTTGGGAAACATCAATAGCCACAAAATGAAACCCAAAGGCATCATCAGAGGAGCCATAAGTTGGCCCAACAAAACCATTATAGAAGGCAAGAGCAAGGCGTAAAAAAAAGCCTAGCCACAATATTTGTTTAACTCTATTCATCTGAATCCATATTACCTTGATAGTAAATCGGCAAAATATTTTTTACTCAATTTTTTCGAAAGTACATAACATTTAAGTTTTTTATATTTAGCTTCTTCTCTTTGCATTATACGTTGAATTATTTGGGTATATCTGAACGAACCACCAAAACTAAAGTAAAACACCCCAACCCCATTTACGCAACCTAGGCTCCGCCCGCCTAATTGGAAAATATGTTATGTTTTAGCGTGGACAAGTGAAAACCCCTTGCCGTCTAATTATTCGGACCATTTGAGATCCTCCTTCCACCAAGCAATTGTTTCATCCAGTCCGCGATCAATATCAAAACTGGGCTGCCAACCTAACTCGTCTTTTAAACGACTGATGTCAGCCAGCAATAACGGAGGATCCTGGAGATTGGTGGAGCGAGCCCCCAAATTTAATAATTCTGGGCGACCCAACTTAGTAGCAATTCTTTCTACCACATCCTTAAGGGTAATAGCTTCGCCTGAAGCGATATTAACTGGACCCTGTATTTCTGAATTCAGTAAAGTTACAAAGGCTGAGGCAACATCAGTAACATACATAAAATCTCTTACTTGCTCGCCGCTGGAACACCGAGCAGTCTCACCTCGTAAGATTGATTGAATAACAGACGATACCAGCCTTGATGGATGTTCCTTTGGACCATAAAGAAAAAATATCCTTCCCCATGCACTGCTTAATCCAAATTGATAAGAGTATATGGACAATATTTCCTGTAAAGCATTTTTACACGTTCCATAAAGCGTACTCGGCTTGCGGGGAGTAACCTTCTCTAAACACAAACCTTGACCCCAATCATATTCAGCACAGGTTCCGGCCATCACTACGCGCTCACCTCCTTGCTCGCCAAACGCCTTTAGCAGTGCAAGACTTGCATTCACGCATTGAAGATTTTCAGGTGCTGTCCAGAAATGACCAGGTTCTGCATACCATGCAAAGTGCAATAAGTGTGTTGGCCGCACTTCATTTACAATAGTTTCTGGAGAATCGCTATTGAATAAATCACTCAAATGCCAATGAACACCATCGTCATCGACTCCTATTTTATGCCTTGATCGAGAGATGGCATGAACCTCAAATCCTTCATTGACTAGATAATGTAAGCAATACTGACCAATGAATCCTGTTGCACCAGTCACTAAAACGCGCTTAGCAGATCCACTACCCGAAACCGCCTCCAGGTCAACACAATTCATAGCACCTCTAATTCAGGTACTGCGACAACAAATTTAGCTCCCCATTCACGAATATAGGATAATTGCTCAACAACTTCTGAACGCAAGTTCCAGGGGAAAATCACCACATAGTCTGGCTGAGTTTTTCTAATATACTTTTCTCCAACGATGGGTATTCGACTACCAGGCAAGAACTTATCCTGCTTGGCTGGATTAAGGTCCACTACATAACTCAGTAAATCCTGACGAACTCCTGCATAATTCATCAATGTATTGCCTTTGGCTGCAGCGCCATAACCCGCAACAGTTTTACCGGTGAGTTTTGCCTCAAGCAAAAAAGAGAGAAAATCATTTTTAACCCGATCGGCCTTAGCCTGGAACCCGGCATAAAAATCGACACTATTCATTCCAGCACTTTTTTCCTGATCTAGAATTTTTATTACATTATCGCTTGTTTTATGACTCCCGGTATCAATGCGTTGAGCATACACTCGTAAACTGCCGCCGTGCGTGGGTAATATTTCCACATCGAATACACTTAAACCATTGCTCTCAAAAATTTTCTTCACAGCAGTCAACGACAAATAGGAATAGTGTTCATGGTATATGGTATCAAATTGATTTTCAGACACCAGTTGCAGCAAGTGAGGAAACTCAAAGGTTGAAACACCTGTCGGTTTCAATAGAGCAGCAAAGCCACCAACAAAGTCATTTATATCGGGGACATGTGCCAGAACATTGTTAGCAGCTGTTAAATCAGCTTGCTTACCTTGCTCAACCATTTTATTCGCAAGCTCAACGCCGAAAAAATCTTCGATAATCTCAATACCTTTTTTACGAGCGGCATCCGCAGTACTGGTGGTGGGCTCAATACCTAGGCATGGTATTCCCCGTGCTTTGACATATTGAAGGAGATAGCCATCGTTCGCTGCAACTTCTACGATATATGATTGCCCATCCAGATCGAAGCGATCTACCATATTGGTTACATATTGCTCAGAATGCTTTAACCATGAAGATGAGAATGCGCTAAAGTAAGCATAATCAGATGAAAAAAGCTCATCAGCTCCCGCATAATCTTCTGTCTGCACTAACCAGCAATCGGTACACACCAGTACGCGCAATGGAAAATATTTCTCAGTTGCCTGGAGTTCTTGTTGAGTCAGATAGGCGTTCGACGGTGGGGATGTGACTAGATCAATCAATGAGACTGTCAACTCGGATTGGCAATGGCGGCACTTCATAAAGTTATTCCTTTAAAATTAATATTGGTTACAAAAGGATGATTCTGATCTCGCTTAGACAGGTCTATTACTGGTAAGGGCCAGTCTATAGACAACGCAGGGTCGGTAACATTGAGCGCACCTTCCGAATCAGAATGATAGGCTGAGGTGTGCAAATAGACTAGCTCACAGTCTTCAGTCAGCGCCTGAAATCCATGGGCATATCCTTCTGGAATGAGCAAACTTTTATGGTTCTCGGCAGAAAGAATTTCACCATGCCATTGTAGAAAGGTTGGTGAGGTGCGCCTAATATCTACTGCCACATCCAAAACCTCACCTTTTAAGCAGCTCACAAGCTTTAACTCGGCATGCGGAGGATGTTGAAAATGTAAGCCACGAACTGCACCTTTTTTTCGCGTGAGTGTTTGGTTGATTTGAACTATTGGTTTTTTTATCCCTGCTTCAGAGAACGCTTCCATACAGTAGAAGCGCGATAAAAACCCACGATGGTCTTCTGCCGTCTTACGTTGGACTAACATCAGGTCAGACAATGGCGTTTGAATAAAATCAAAGCGTGACATACTTAATTGCCCCGCAATGTAGACAGGTAGTCATTGATTTGCGCCAAAGAAACTGCCCTCATGTCTTCGGCATTCCTCCAGGCTTCATGCCATTCTAATGTTTTTTGTAATGCCGTTTGCAGTCGCCAGACCGGCTGCCAGTTCAGTTGACGACGTGCCTTACTACTATCTAGTTTAAGTAAATTGGCCTCATGAAGCTGTGGCGCTTCATCGCATTGCCAATTTATATCTTTACGCATTTCAGCCATCCGTTCAATTATCCAGCTTACCGTTCGCGAATCATCATCTAATGGTCCAAAATTCCAACCTTCAGCGAAACTAGTACCGTTACTATATAGTTGCTCCGCCAACATTAAATAGCCAGAAAGTGGCTCTAATACATGCTGCCAAGGTCGAACAGCTTTAGGTGAACGTATGTTCAATGTTTCACCAGCATCCATGGCACGCAAAAAATCTGGAATCAAACGGTCTGCAGCCCAATCACCGCCGCCTATGACGTTTCCAGCTCTAGCACTTGCTAGCGCGATGCCCGCTGGTTCGAAGAAAGATTGACGATAAGCCGATGTAACCAACTCCGCACAACCCTTACTACTAGAATAGGGATCAATCCCACCCATAGCTTCATTTTCACTGTACCCCTGAATCCGTTCTTGATTTTCATAGCATTTATCTGAGGTAACATTCACTACTGCTTTAACGCTAGGTGTTGCCCGTAAGGCCTCAAGCAGATATACCGTTCCCATGACATTTACTTCATAAGTTTCCGCTGGTTCTGCATAGGAATATCGTACCAGTGGCTGTGCGGCCATATGTATTACCACATCGGGCTTGGATTCCAAAATCGTATTTGATAACTTTGCATGATCTCGGATGTCCCCGATAATGGATTGCATACCTTCATCAACATCAGCAACCTCAAATAGAGATGGTACAGTTGCTGGCTCAAGAGAATAACCAATGACCTCAGCTCCAAGGTGTTTTAGCCACAAGCAGATCCAACCGCCTTTAAAGCCTGTATGGCCTGTGACAAAAACACGCTTGCCTTTCCAAAATGATGGATTAATCACCAAACCCTCCAAGGAGCTTTATCAGTATCCCACAATTCCTCAAGTTGATTTTTATCACGTAGCGTATCCATTGGCTGCCAAAACCCTTGATGCTTAAATACTGTCAGCTCTCTATCTTCAGCTAAGCCCTTCAATGGCTCCGACTCCCAGGATGTTGCATCCCCTTCGATGCGTTCGATCACCTTAGGTGAGAGCACAAAATAGCCCCCGTTGATCCAGCTGCCATCACCAAGTGGCTTCTCATTAAATTCAATTATTTTCTCTCCCTGCACATCAAGTAACCCAAAACGACCTGGCGGCTGAACCGCAGTCACAGTTGCCAGACTTCCCTGTTCTTTATGAAAACGGACTAGTTCTGTGATATTTATATCACTGAGACCGTCACCATAAGTAAAACAGAAATCCTCATCGCCCAAATACTTAGCAACGCGCTTGAGTCGCCCGCCCGTCATTGAACCGTCTCCGGTATCCACCAATGTTACCTTCCAGGGTTCAGCGATATTCTGATGAATATCAATTGAGTTATCGCTCATGTCAAATGTAACGTCCGAAGTGTGTAGAAAGTAGTTGGCAAAATACTCCTTGATCATATACCCCCTATAGCCGAGACAAATCACAAACTCATTAATTCCATGAGCACTATAAGTTTTCATAATGTGCCACAAAATTGGTTTGCCACCAATCTCAATCATGGGCTTAGGTTTCATATGGGACTCTTCAGAAATACGCGTACCTAGTCCTCCCGCTAAAATTACTGCTTTCATACACTCTCCTCATTAATTAGATTATCAAGATACCAAGCCATCGTCTCATTCAAACCTTCAGTAATCCGGTGAGTTGCCTGATAACCCAGAAGATTCCTCGCCTTGCTGATATCAGCTAATGAATGCTTTACATCTCCCGCCCTGAAGTCACGATAAATCAAGCCGCCAGTCAATGGTCTGTCGTCATCGGTCAAACCATCTAATAGCAATGCATATAATTCACTTAGTGATGTGCGATCACCTACAGCACAATTATAGACTTGATTAGTTACCTCTTCGTTTTCCACCGTGGCAGCAAGCAAGTTCATTTGCACTGCGTTATCGACATAGCAAAAATCTCGGCTTGTTGTGCCGTCACCATTAATATAGACGGTTTTACCTTGCAGAATTGCATCAATCCATTTTGGAATGACGGCAGCATAAGCGCCGTTTGGATTTTGCCTTCTCCCAAAAACATTAAAATAACGAAGGCCTATAGTTTTAAAGCCATAGGTTCGTGCGAATACCTGTGCATAAAGCTCGTTAACTAATTTTGTCACTGAGTAGGGACTCAGTGGATTACCAATTTTTTCTTCTACTTTCGGAAGATCAGGGTGGTCCCCATAGGTAGAGCTAGATGCGGCGTAGATGAAGCGCTTTACTTTGGCATCTCTGGCAGCAACTAGCATATTAAGAAAGCCATCAATATTTGACATATTAGTTTTGATGGGATCTTCTACTGAGCGTGGCACTGAACCAAGCGCCGCCTCATGAAGAACATAGTCTACTGGTATACCCTCTTTCTCAGAAATAGAAGGATAAAAAATCATCGCCTTTTGACAGTCTTCTAATTTACGGATATCGCCCTCTATAAAAGTAAAACTAGGAGCATCTAGCAAGCGGTTATCCGCTCGTAAAGCATCAGTTGCGCACGCTATCGCTTGATCAATGTTGCGCTGAAAGCCTGTTTTAAAATTATCGAGGCCGACAACATTCTGATTTAGCTTCAATAATGTTTCCAACAGATTGGAACCAATAAATCCTGCGACACCAGTTATTAACCAGGTTTTGGGATTATTTTGTAGTTCCCTTTTCACTTTCTCATATGTAGTCATATTTTTCAGATTTGTCAGTTTTCAGTCAAAAATTAGAACCCTTAAGTTTAAGATATGTTACTTCAAAGTTTTTAGAGTCTGCCATCTACCTTTTCTGAGGGCAAGATATATTTTATGTCGTAAATTACATGGTTCTTTTTGCCTAGCGCGCGTATGGCTGTGATACCCATCGATTTGAACTGGTGGTGCGCCACAGCGATAATAACTGCATCGTACTTTCCCGGTTCGGGTTGCTCGACAGGGGTAATTCCGAACCCCCTTATTGATTCTTCTTTATCTATCCAAGGATCGTAGACGTCTATATTACAGTGGAAGCCACTCAACTCTTGAACGACATCTACCACACGGGTATTCCTGATATCGGGACAGTCTTCTTTGAATGTGAGGCCCATAACTAAGATATTTGAATCAACTACCTGAATGCGCTTTTTCGTCATCAGGTTGATAATTTCATTGGCAACATATTTACCCATACTGTCGTTTAGCTTTCGTCCTGCCAGGATAATTTCCGGATAGTAGCCTACCTCCATCGCTTTATGCGTAAGATAGTATGGATCTACTCCGATACAGTGTCCACCAACCAAGCCTGGTCGAAAAGGGAGAAAATTCCATTTAGTCCCTGCGGCCTTTAAAACTTCTTCGGTATCGATACCCAGTTTTCTGAAAATCAATGCTAGCTCATTTATGAGGGCAATATTGATATCTCTCTGAGTATTTTCGATAACCTTAGCGGCTTCAGCCACTTTGATGGAGCTTACCTTATGGGTGCCTGCGGCAATAATCGAACGATAGAGGGCATCGACTTTGTCGGCTATTTCTAATGTAGATCCCGAAGTCACTTTTTTGATGGTGGTGATCCGATGCTCTTTATCACCAGGGTTAATGCGCTCTGGACTGTAGCCACAATAAAAGTTTTTATTGAAGGTGAGACCTGAATTTTTTTCTAGTATAGGCACACAGACCTCCTCGGTCGCCCCAGGGTAAACGGTTGATTCATAGATAACAATATCGTCTTTCGACAGCACTTTTCCAACGGTTTCACTTGCTTTTTCCAAAGGAGAGAGATCGGGGCGTTTATTATCATCAATGGGCGTAGGAACAGTAACAATGTAGATATTGCAGGTCTTGAGTTTATCGACATCAGTTGTATAACTAAGATGTGTGGCACTCTCAAGCGCAGCTGTATCAACTTCTAGCGTTGAGTCATTGCCTGAAATAAGATCATTTATACGTAAGCGATTAACGTCGAAACCAATAGTGAGGTATTTCTTCCCGAATTCGACTGCCAGTGGAAGACCAACGTAACCGAGACCAATTACGGCTATTCTTGTATCTTTAGCTTTCACTTTATTGCTCTAAAATATAATTTATTCAATATTATCACTGAAAAATGGACATCATCTATTTATACATGATTGGGAGCAAAGAAAGATTTACTCTAATGATCAGAAGATTTTCTTGTGTAATTAAAAACTAGAACACCCAGAGCGCTTAGCACCATGCCTATTATAGTACCCCAGATAACAATGAGTGACCGCCTAGGTTTAGATTTCAATTCTGCCGCTATTGGTGAGTCTAGAACTTTAAAAACGTAATTATCGTTTGCCTCAACCATCATTAATCGTTTCATTTGCTCCTGTTGCAGCGCAGAAAGAGCTTTTTTTATTTCTTCATAATTAACGGTAGGAGCAAGGCTATTAAGATATTCAATTGATTTTGTGGCTGTTTGCCTATCTTGATCTCTCATAACTTGATCTATTTGATTTATCATAATCTCAACCCATTGTTGAGCTATGAAAGGTGATTTATGCTCAACCATCAATGTTACTAAATTTGTTTTTTTGTCTTTCTTGACGCTCATGATTTCTACGAATTCTTCATAGGCTTCTTGCGAGGTGGGAATGTTTGATCTTGGGGGTTTAGCTTTTCGAAGCCATTGGCGCGACTCTGAGTTAAAGTCGCTTGCATAATAAGTGAGAGTATTACTTGCTTGATTCCATTTTTTAACAGCCATCAAATTCTCACGCTTGATGTTAGGTAAGAAATTATTGGAGAAAAATTCAAAAGACTTGATTCTGGCTATAGCTTCTTGATCTTTTGAACCTGATTTAGAATCCAAAGAAATCCCAGCTAAACTTGCCATCCCACTATATCTTCCAATCATCCCACTCATCCCACTACTTTGTTCCACTGCCATCAGGGTAGCCTTTGACTGGTATATATTAGGCAGCATGAGCGCATATATAATTGAGATCAGCGAAAATATAGATGTTATTGCTCCTATAAAAAATATCTTATCCCAAAGCACATGAAATAATTCACTTAGATCTATTTCATCTTCATAGTTATTCAATTGATCATTGGGTAAATTATTCATATTTATTTTTATAAATCTTTTTGATGATTGTATTCTTTTTCTTTTATCTTTAAAAATTTTTTAGTAAAACTGAAACACTTATAAAAAGGGCATATAGAGATGTAAAATGATTTTATCATAAGTTTGTCGCAACAGTTTTTTGAAAGAAAGTTTTTTGAAATTTAATATAGGCTATAATTTCTTATTTTGATTTATAACTGTATCACTAATGAAAATCTTTATATGCACGAATGACAATCAAATGATTGGCGCCAAAGTTGCTAAAAATACAATTATTAACAGGTCTCAATTTTCTACAAATGATGTGGTGATTCTATCGGAATCTGAAATTCCTTCATTAAAACGTTTTTTTATGAAACCCTATCTTAGATGGGGCAAGATGGTTGAATTTAACAAAAATGATATGCAGTCGTTTACATTGCTAAGATTTCATATTCCATTTTTAATGGGATTTCATGGAAAAGCATTAGTTATTGATCCAGACATCTTTCAAGTCCAGGAGGGCATCGAAGGCTTGATAAACTTAGATTTTGAAAGACATTCAATTTATGCAAGAAAAGGGTTGAAAAAAAACTCCTGGGCTTCAAGCGCAATGCTAATTTCATGCGAGAATCTTCTCCATTGGTCTCTAGAAAACTTTATAGATCAGTTGCATCTTGGAGAAATTGATTATGATGACCTGATTAATCTTAGGCTAGAAAAAGAATCAATTGGAGAGTTAGATAAAAAATGGAATGAATTTGATCAAATTAATCCTAATACTATTTTATTGCACACAACTGAAAAAATTACACAACCTTGGAGGGCTGGCTTAAGTTTAAATTCTATAATTCCTCCGCTATTTAAATACATACCTAGGGCACCTATTTATAAACTCTTTGGAAAAGACTTAACAAAGGGAGGAGAGCATCCCCATCAAGCAGTTAGTGATTTCTTTTTTAAGGAGCTAGCACTTTGTCTATCTGAAAATATAATTTCAAGCCAAGAGCTAGATAATGCCATGCAGAAAAAATTTATTAGACCTGATATATATAATAAGCTGAAACACATATCGCGTTAATTTGTATAAGTCTTAATGTTGCCAATAGTTAAATCTATTAAATAGTATGCAAATCTTCTAATTGGTCCTGATCTTAAATCTTTTACTGATTTTTCTATAATAAAGATAGTATTCATGATTAATGATTTTTTAGATAAGGATGCCTTGGTTACCTCAAGCAGACTATTTGATTCAAACGGAATACACTCTGCAAGTCCTTTATTACGCAAATAGAATTCAAAGCGAATAGAGTCAATAGCAAAATATTGAATAATATGAGGATTGAACATTTGCTTAGTAAAATTCTTTAATAAGCTTATCTGTATTTTATCGTTATCAACAAATATTTTCAGCATGATTAAAGTTATTGCAGTTCTTTTAGGCAGTGAATTGAGAGCTTTATCCAACTTCATCAGATCAAATGTTTCCTGCGAGTCAAATATTTTTTTTAAATTGCTAGCAAGAGCTGAGCTCTCGCAGTTTATAATTTTTTTAAAATCAGAACTTAGCCCGTAAACATAATTCCAGGCAGCTATCTCCATTTTATCATTGTGAATGCCTGCCTCAGTCTGCTGCTGAATAATCTCGAGGAAATAATTAATAGCTTCTCCATCAGATTTACAATACAAATCTTTGAATCCTTCAATATTACTTGAATGCTTAAGTAATGAATAAAATTTTACTCCATTGATTTCTGTTAAGTCTGAACAATTCCTACTAAAGTACTGCGAGATAAAATTCTGCTTACCCAGTTCATATAAAATAAATTCTCTGTCATCTTCAATTAAATCAATAAATGCTTGCGTTTCATTCGAGGTGACAATGACAGAAGCATTTTTGCTGAGCCTAAAGAGGCTCTGGTTCTCTTCTGCAAAACTAATATTTTCAATACAATTTATACGAACATAGTCTTTAAATAATGATTTATTTTCTAAAGGATGAAGCTTAATTATTAATTTTAAATTTTGATATTTTTTGTTCAAAAAGTGCAGAATATTTTTTCTTACTCTGAAAGATTCTTTGCTTGAGGTAGTTATATTGGTGGGAGCTGAAAAAATTATTAGAGCATGTTTGGTTATCTCTTTTAGATTGCTAGGTTGATAGAGAGTGTTAATAAATTCTTTATACCCATCTTGAAAAAGCCAGCCAATAGAATAGATTTTTGCATTCGGCTGCAATTGATCTAAGGTTTTTTTCTCTAGGTCTGATGCTGCAAAAATAATATCAACCGAAAATATCAAATTATTAACAACTCCAAGATGCATGCTAAGTTGATGCGTTTCTTGAATAGCAATAATTAATTTTTTTGCTCTTCTGATATTTTGAATTAGAGTAAATAGTTGTGGAGAAGGGACCATAGAAAAAAAAATGAATTTGTCATACTGATCAATCTTTGAGGAGAGTGGCTCAAAAGATTTATATGAATCAACATTTTCTAGCAATACTATAGATGATAGATTTAGGTTCTGACTGATGAATACAACATCCACGGTTGATGGAATAACCTTTTCAATATATAAACCTTTTTCAAGTTGGTGATGGTTTTGGCAGATCACCAGTATTTTTTTATCCATGTTGATCTATTTTCTTAGCTAATAACCAAGTTTAACAGCGTTTGAATGCGATTGACTTTTACATAGGCTGCTCTAATTTGGTTTATAGTTAAATTTTGATACATTGAAGTAATTTAAGTTTTTTACATTATCTAATATCAAAGAAGAGAGGATACATATTTACCAATTGCAAGTGCGCTTGTAACACCAGGGCTTTCAATTCCCTGAAGATTAATTAACCCTTCTATACCATGCTCCTTTGGCCCAAGTATTGAAAAATCTTGCATGCCTTCATTGTTATTTTGAATTTTTGGCCTGATCCCAACATAATCGGGATGAAGTTTTTTAGGGTCCATATCTGGCCAATATCTATGAATTGAATTTATAAATTTTTCTTTTAAAGTTTCATCAAAAGAAAAATCTATTGAATCAATCCAAGTTAGATCTGGACCAAAACGTAATTGCCCAGAAAGATCAAATCCGACATGAATTCCAAGACTAAACTCATCCGCCAATGGGTATACTAAAGAACTGAATGGATTGGGTGCGGAATATTTAAAATAATGCCCCTTTGCAAAATTTATTGGAAATACATACCGCTTTTCCAGCTGATCTATTTTATAAGAAATTAAATCAGACGAAAGTCCACTTGCGTTAACAAGTTTTTTTGATTGTATGGAAAAATTTGTTCCATCATTACAACTGATCTGAAAAAAATTTTTTGATTTTTTGGCAGAAATAAACTCTGTATTGAAAGAAACTATCCCATTTTCATGTTGAATATCTCCTTCAAGGGCGGTGATAAACTCTGGCACGTCAATTATCCCTGTCTCAGGAGAAAATAATGCGCTTGAACAAACAATTTGAGGAATTGCTTCTTCTGTTTCCTCTTTTGAGCAATATTTAAGGCTTACATTATTTCGAATACCCTGCTGATACAGTTTCTCCAATGCATTTAACTCTCCCGCCTGCGATGCAACAATATATTTTCCTACCTTGGAATGACTGATATTTTTTTCATCTGCATATTCATATAGCATCTTATTACCTTCTATGCAGAACCTGGTTTTAAAAGAATTTTCTGGATAATAAATGCCGGCATGGATCACTCCTGAATTTCTAGAAGAGGTTCCCTCTCCGGCCCGTGATTCTTTTTCGATAATTAGTACAGAGTTGCCGAGTTGGCTAAAATACTTACCAATAGATAAACCAACTACGCCAGCTCCAATAATCGTAACATCAAAAATAATAATACTCCCTAAATTGAATGGGTTCTTTAGCAATCAAGTATATATATAAAATGGAATGCATGAGCAGGTCGCTGCAAGACTCAATTGAGCTAAAAGCTTTCTCAGCAACAGAACTTCTATAATTCAAATTTTCCACAAAAGAATATGTAAAGTATGTAATTCTAAATTTTTTTTATTCTACAGGGCTTCAGATAAAAATGCATTCCCACTCAATAGTCGCACCCAAAATAAACCTTGTAAGAACAATGGTTTGCGAGGGGCAAAATCGTCTTTACAACATCTTTGCAACAATTGTGGTTTATTTCTGTGTGTCTCACTATCTTAATATCCTTGTAATATCAGTAGTTTAGAATTTCTTCTTTTGTAAAGTTTACAACAGCTAATAAGATTCATTTCTGAGAATATTATGATTTAGCCAGCTTTGCTTTAATTCTCCTCACACCAGCAAAAATTGAAAATTGATCATCATAATAATCAATCAATAACTTACTCATATCAGAATTAAAATTGATACTATGAGGACCTTTAAAGTTATCTACCTTTATAGTACCGATCTGTTCTTCGTTAAATATTTCTTTTGATATTGAAATGATCGACATAACTGCCAAAGATTCGCCATACTCACCAGAATTATCTTGCCCAAACCTAATCAAGTAATCCGAGCTAAGAAGCAATTTGCCACCCATTCTTGCATTTTTTGGGGAAATGCCAATTGGGCTCATTGGGTGAGCTTCAAAATCCCCAAATGGAGAATCAGAATACCAAAGGTTCAATAAGGTATGAGCAGAATTGTTTTCTCCAAAAAATAAGTAATAAATTCCATCTTTGAAAAACATTGTAGCGTCAACTATCCGCTTAGCTTCAAGTCCTCGTATGAGTGATATTTGTTGCTGAGCTATATCAGCTTTGCAAATGTACTGCGCAGAATGATCAGCAACTTCTGGTAACAAGAACTCCTTTCCTTCATAAATAAAACTAACTGGATATGAATAATGTTTTCCGCTAAGAAGTAATTTCTGATTCAAAAAATTATCTACATCAATCTCTAAAATATCTCCTAAACCAGTTTTACGATCTAGCGCTTCAAGTCGAATTTTTTTATTGTCTTCAGAAAAGAATGGATCAGCATAAAAGGTATATCTTCTGGATATTGGAACCTCTTCTATAAGAGACGATGCAATAACTTCATTACCTATAAGAGATAATTGATTTGGCACAATTCCTACTTTCCATTTTTTTTCAAAAAATAAACCGTAATAGATCTTTAGGATAATCCTCCAAATCATCAAACATGTGAACTTAATCACCAAAAGATTGGAAGGAAGTCTGTAGTTTTTGCCTGAAACACTATGATCAATATATTTTTTATTGAAGAGATTAATTATTGCTTTGTTAAGTAGCGTTGAGGAGTTGCTGTAAAAGTTTAATGCTGTTTTTTTGTATGAAAAGTTAACAATTTTGGACTCGGCGAACGCTAGAATAATCCCAGCATCAAGCTCATTGCTTAGCCTTTGTACGATAATTCCAGTTGTTTTCTCACCATTTAATATTTCATAAAATCCTGCCGGCCGCCCTCTATAACTCGACGGATCACCGTGATGATAAGAAAGTATAGGTAATTGTTCATATTCATCATCGATGCGCAGCAAATTCATTCCAAACTTAATTATCACATCAATTTTTTCTTTATTAATTGAATCGTAAATGTCGAGCGGTAAACTTTGCCACGCTCCACTGTAAATTGAGTCAAAATTTATTAGAACTGAATCAGCACTTTTAAACTTTTGTTTTTTGGTTAATTGATTTTTTAGTGATAAAAAATTTAATACATAGTAGAAGAAATGTTTGAAATAATTTTTCTTTGTTTTAGTATTCTGACAGTTAATAATTAAGGCTATTTCAATATTCTCAGCCGCCTCATTTAAAGCGCTTTTTTGCCATTTAGTAATGTGTAAATCATCAACAATTAACGCCGCTCTATATTTCATGTATAAATTTTAACCTTAATTTTAATGCTAATGTTTCTTGGGAAGTGTAATAGTAGTAGAACTTTACAATACTTACAACAAAGACAAAGGAATGCGTCTTTACAACAACTTTACAACAGTGGAAACAGCCTAGGAATGGGGGTTGAGGGCGTATTACTACTCCCACTCAATAGTAGACATGAGAAAACCCAGTGTTTATTGGCTTTTCTTCCTAAAGACGACAATGATAGCCAAGTGCTGCATTGCGTAAACGCCAAGAAATTTTCTTTGACAACTTATTAATGGCTTAGAGATAACCATTATTCTTTAGTAAGACGCTTAAGTCACCGCCTTCATAAAGCAAACTTCTGATGCCGCCCCGTTTGGCAGCTTCGAGATCGGTTGGTTTGTCTCCTACTAATACACTCTTACTGATTTCAACCGGCCAACTGGACAGGATATCTTTTATCATCCCTGGTTTTGGTTTACGACAATTACATTCAATTTTATATTCAGGAAGTATTGCATCCCGATGGTGTGGGCAGAAACGAAAAGCATCAATATGAGCGTCATGATGTTTTAACTCATCCTGCATATAAGTATGGATTATATGGACATCTTGCTCGGTATAATAACCACGACCCACACCAGATTGATTGGTAACGACAAAAACGAAGTAGTCTAATTTATTGCAACACCTAATGGCTTCAATCGCACCCTCAATCCAATGAAAATCGACAATCTTATGAACGTAATCATGATCTTGATTTAACACGCCATCACGATCAAAAAAAATGGCTGGACGAGTCTTTGGATTGGTTCGGTTTACTTGCATCATACTTAGGTCAAACTTTTTTGTGTTTTTCGTTGAAATTAAATTATAATTCTTTAATATTCCGAATAAAAATAAAGCGAATAAAAATAAATCTTCAGGAGTTTGTTAAAAACTATGGTCCTAACATTATCTAATTGTCCACAATGCGATAGCGACACTTCTTTTTCGTTTATAACTAAGGATTATAATCGTAAAATAACAAATGATTCTTTTTCATACAGAAAGTGTGGTAAGTGTGGATTAATTTTTTTATCTAATATTCCAAGTAATTTGGGAGATTATTATAGAGAAGACTATTATGAGATACCCTCTAAAAGTAGATTAATTAAAATAGCCGATAAAATCGAATATCAGGTCAGAATGATAAAAAACCACATCCCTAATGGAAAGTTGCTTGATGTGGGGGCAGCGTTTGGTGTTTTTGCATATAAGGCAAAAAGCCTTGGATTTGATGTTAGTACAATAGAAATGAGCACACATTGTTGTGAGTATTTGTCAGATGAGGTTGGGGTGAAAGTTTTTCAAGGTGATAAGCCAGAAAGCATTATCCCGACATTAGGCAATTATGATGTTATTACATTCTGGCACAATATTGAACACCTCTTAGAGCCATGGAAAGTGTTAGAAGAGGCCTCAAAAAAAATTAACCCAGGAGGTATTATATTAATAGCTACTCCCAATCCTTATTCATTTGCATTTAGATTATTGGGGCGTTTTTGGCCACATGTTGATGCGCCGCGTCATATTAATCTTATTCCAGAATCTCTATTAACAACTAAGCTTAAAGATCTTGGGTTTGATTTGGTTATGAAGACAACAAATGATAAGGGGGGGCGATCATGGAATAGGTTCTCTTGGCATAGAATAATAGGAAATCAGTTTTCTTCAAAAACAATGGAGAGAGTTGCCTTTATTATTGGTTGGATTGTTAGTATTCCATTATCTATTATCGAAAACATAGGTTATAACGGTAGTGCTTATACAGTCGTTTATCAAAAGATTAAATAGTTTATTGCTAATATTAAAGTTATGAAATTTTCAGTTTTATTACCAACAAGAAATGGTGGAAAATATTTAAAATCTTGTATTGAATCTGTACTTAGTCAAGATTATAAGGACATGGAGCTTATTGTTTTTGATAATGCTAATACCGACAACACTGCTGAAGTGGTTAATTCATACTCTAATGACAAAAGACTAAAGTATTACAGAACCGATAGTGTGGTATCTGTTACTGACAATTGGAATAATGCGTTAAAGAAAAGCTCTGGTGATTATGTGCTAATGATGGGTGATGATGATTTTCTATTGCCTGGATATTTCGATACTCTAGATAAAATTATAAAAGATAATGATTTTCCAGATGGGATAAGCTATTTTGGCTATTCTTTTATATATCCAGATGCAGTTGATAATACGGTGGGCTACTATTCTGATCCGCACTATGATTATGAGAAGAAATTAATTAATAGTGGAAAAACGACCAAGAATCAATTGAAGTCAATTGTTTACGATATGTTCAAATTCAATAATAGAGTCCCATTGAATACTTTGCCGCACATCTGGTCAAGAAAAGTTATAAATCGGGTAGATGGCGAGCTTTTTAGACCGCCTTATCCAGATCATTTTGCACTCAATGCAATCTTTTTAAAGGCAAATACATGGGTTTTTAGCAAAAAAAAATTATATATAATTGGAGTAACCCCAAAGTCTTACGGGCATTATGTTTTTAGTGATAATGACCAGAAAGGAGGCGAAGATTATTTAGGTATTTCTGGTGATTTTCCTGGCCAGCTCCCAGGTACTGCATTAGTAAATAATATGTATGTATGGTTACAGTTGCTTAAGGATAATTACCCTGATGACTTAGGTGGTGTTCAGATATCTAGAAATCGCTATGTTAGACATCAGTTACATCATTGGATCTCACAATATAGACATGGAAGTATAAAACGTAAAGATTTATTTCATCGGCTTGAACTTCTAACTTTAAAAGATAAACTCGGTCTTATTTCTGCTATTTGGGATAAAAGAAGTATTTTAGCTTTATATGCTATGTTTAAGACGCCCAATCCATCAAAAGTAGATACATTTTATTATGGCCCACAACAAGTAAAAGGTATTTTAACTTCTAGCGATTTGTACAATAAAGTTATTAGAAAAAAGACTTTATGAGTGAAGTTAATAATCTTTCTATTGGTTATGCGCCTTATTCATCCGATTTTTCTGCCCCAGGGGATAGGAGAAGATTTGTATATTATGCTAATAGCAAGGCAATTGATTTTCAAATTGCCAAACCAGAGAATGAATACGACATAGTCTATGTTACTTATGGTGCAGATATAACACTTTGGAGTAAATATGATAAATCAAAGGCTGTAATTGTATACGAACTTATAGATTCTTATTTGGCATGGCCTGTATTTTCATTCTATGGTTTATTTAGAGGTCTTGCGAAGTACCTTTCTGGAAAGCACAAGTACTGTGAGCTCAATCACAAAAAATCTATTGAGTTAATGTGTAGAAGGGCAGATATTGTAATATGCAGCACTGAAGAGCAAAAAAATGACATAAGGCGTTATTGTGACGATGTACGTATTATTCTTGATGTTAAAAGTATGTACCATAACTACAGAATGACTCTACAACCTAAACATAAGAATAATGAGCTAAATATAGCATGGGAAGGTGTTCCAGGTAACATAAAATCATTTACAGTTATTAGAGATGCTCTCTCAATTTTAAGTAAACAGTATCAAATAAACTTGCATTTAATAACTGCATTAAAATACAAGAAATATATGAATAAGTATGTAACAAAACACACTATAAATGAAGTTAAGAAATATATAGATATTAATATTAATAATGTATATTTGTACCAATGGAATGAACTGACAGTTTCACATATTTCCAGTGCTTGTGATTTTGCAATCATTCCCATTGACTTAGATAACACCCCTTTTTTTGCAAACGCATTGGACAAGGGGAAGCCTGAAGATAAATTGTTAATATTTTGGTTAATGGGATTGCCTGCAGTAGTTTCGGAAACTCCACCGCACTTAAGGGCAATGAAAGGTGCCGGAGTGTCAATGGCGTGTAGCTCTACAAATGATTGGGTAAGTACAATAAAAGATATAGTGGACAATAAAACAAAAAGAAATCAATCTGCAAAAAAAGGCTTTGATTATGCATCACGTGTAAATAGTGAAGAGAGAATCATATCATTGTGGGATGATTTATTTGAAGATATCGAGCGAATCTATATTCCGAGCCAAAAACGCCGACTCGAAGTTAACAAACAGAAAGATTCATCCTTAACCAACCTGTCGGAATAAATGGGGTAAAGCCGGTTAACGCTAAAATTCATAAGTACTTATCATGAAATTTCTTATTACAGGTGGTGCGGGTTTTATTGGCTCAGCTGTCATTAGATACATTCTTAACAATACATCTGATAGTGTATTAAATTTAGACAAGTTGACTTATGCTGGGAACTTGGAATCATTAGCTGATGTAAGTGGCAGCAGAAGGTATGAATTTGTTCGTGGAGATGTCTGTGATAGAGCTCTCCTTGGTAATATTTTTGCAAGATTTAAACCTGATATAGTAATGCATCTTGCAGCTGAATCACATGTTGATAGATCTATCGATGGACCTGGAGAATTTATTCAGACTAATATTGTCGGCACCTATGCACTGCTTGAAGAAGCAAGAAATTACTGGTCTAGCTTGAATAATAAAAAAAAACAAAACTTTAGATTTCACCATGTTTCTACTGATGAAGTATATGGTGATTTGGAAGTTGATGAAGGTCTATTTACCGAAGAAACTTCTTACGCTCCTAGCTCACCATATTCAGCGTCGAAAGCAAGCTCTGATCATTTAGTGAGAGCATGGCATCGTACATATAAATTGCCAATATTAATTACTAATTGCTCTAACAATTATGGCCCCTATCAATTCCCTGAGAAGCTTATTCCGCTTATTATTCTAAACGCATTAGAAGGCAAAGACTTGCCAATCTATGGCAATGGCAAGCAGATTCGTGATTGGCTTTATGTAGATGATCATGCAAGAGCTTTATTGCATGCAGCGCTTTATGGTGAAGTTGGAGAAACCTATAATATTGGCGGGCATAATGAAATGAAAAATATCGATGTAGTAAAAACGGTGTGTTCTATATTGGATGAATTATCTCCAAGCAAAATAGATGATATTGATAAATATGAGCAATTGATTGTTTATGTAACTGATAGGGCGGGACATGATATAAGATATGCAATTGATGCCACCAAAATAGCAAATGAACTAAGCTGGACTCCAGACGAAACTTTTGCAACAGGAATTCGTAAAACTGTTGAATGGTATTTAGAAAATAGCGTTTGGTGTAATAGAGTTAAAGACGGCAGCTATCAAGGTCAAAGGCTGGGAGTAATTGAATCATGAAGGGAATAATTCTAGCTGGCGGTTCAGGTACGCGACTTTACCCGCTCACTATAGCTGTTAGTAAGCAGCTTATGCCTATATATGATAAGCCAATGATCTATTATCCAATTTCTGTACTGATGTTATCAGGAATTAAAGAAATCTTGATCATTAGTACACCGCATGATCTGCCTTTATATCGTAAGTTATTAGGAGACGGGTCAAAGTTTGGAGTAAGTTTTTCCTATGCAGAACAGCCGTCTCCCGGTGGATTGGCACAGGCATTTATCATTGGAGAGGATTTTATTGGTAGTGATAATGTATGTCTTATTCTTGGGGATAATATTTTTTACGGCCAGGGTTTTAGTGAGAATATAGAGCTGTCAGCAAACTTAACAAGTGGCAGTATAATATATGCGCATCAAGTTCTTGATCCTGAAAGATTTGGCGTTGTTGAAATTAATTCAACGGGTCAGGTACTATCAATAGAAGAAAAGCCTAGCACTCCAAAATCTAATTATGCTGTAACTGGTTTGTATTTTTATGATAATAATGTGATTGAAATAGCTAAATCGATTAAGCCTTCAGCGCGTGGTGAGTTGGAGATTAGCGCTATAAATAATGCGTATTTAGAAAGAGGAGAGTTGAATGTCCAAGTAATGGGTCGTGGGTTTGCATGGCTAGATACCGGGACGCATGAGTCTATGTTAGAGGCGTCGCAATTTGTACAGACCCTCGAAAAGCGACAAGGACTTAAAATCGCCTGTCTTGAAGAGATAGCTTGGAGGCAAAAATGGATTACTTCTGAGCAGTTAAAAGCACAAGCAATTAGCCTGTCTAAAAATGAATATGGCCAATATCTATTAAACCTTCTGAAGCAGGATAACAGATCAGGGATAAACCCATTGTAGACTGTACAATGACTAAGATATCTGCATAATTGGCTCAGGAATGGTCGCCTGTCTATCGCACATCAAATCCTAGAAAGATTTGGCTACCTATCTATTACAATTATTTTAACTAAGGAGTGTGAATGAGTAAGTGCTTAATATGTGAAAGCGAATATCAACCATTCGTAGATTTTGGCGATATGCCAATTGCCAATGCGTTTGCAAAAAAAGAAGAGTTAAATGATGAGTATACTTTTCCTATGAAGGTGGGTTTTTGTAATAGTTGCAAGATGGTACAACTAGTCGAACAACCTGAAAGGGAAAGAATGTTTCATGAAAATTATGCATTTTTCTCATCAACTTCAAATTACATGAAAGAGCATTTTAAAAAATTTGCCAATTCAGTTTCTGAGTTGCAAAATTTAGATGCAAGTTCATTTGTAGTAGAGGTGGGTAGCAATGATGGCATTATGTTGCAGAATTTTGTGACTGACAACATTCCTAGTCTTGGAGTTGAGCCATCTAAAAATGTTGCGCAAGTTGCGCGAGAAAAAGGAATAGAGGTTATAACAGAATTTTTTGACCAGAATTTGGCAGAAAATATTATTGCTACACATCAGAAGGCAGATGCTATTCTCAGTGCAAATGTAATGTGCCATATTCCCTATATGCATTCAATTTATGATGGCGTTAAGGCGCTATTAGCAGATGATGGTGTTTTTATCTTTGAGGATCCTTATTTGGGCGAGGTTATTGAAAAATCATCATTTGATCAAATATATGACGAGCATGTTTTTCTATTCTCTGCTTTATCTATTAGTCATTTAGCAAATATGCATGATTTAGAGCTTATTGATGTAGAGCATCAGATCACTCATGGCGGGTCAATGAGATATACTATTGCACATAAAGGTGCAAAAAAAGTTTCTGAAAATGTAGTCAACTTAATCGATAATGAGAGAAAATTAGGCCTTGATAACCCGGAGGCGTATTCTAGCTTTTCTGATGATGTGGACAAAATAAAAAATGATTTGATTGCGCTGCTTACAAAATTAAAGGCTGAAGGCAAGAAAGTTGTTGCCTATGGTGCAACCTCTAAAAGTACTACAGTAACTAATTATTTTGGAATTACACCAGATTTGGTTGAGTGTATCTATGATACAACACCAATTAAACAGAATAAATATTCTCCAGGGGTACATATCCCAGTTTTGCCATATGAGCAATTTCATGAAAGTAATCCAGATTACGTGTTACTTTTTGCTTGGAATCATGCAATTGAAATTATGAAAAAAGAAAAAGATTATATGTCTAATGGCAAACATTGGATTACATACATTCCTGAAGTTAAAATTCATTAATCATGATACTTTGTGCTGATCCATCTGCTCAATTTGACAGCTACCAAACTGAAATAGAAGAAGCAGCTCTTGCAGTAATGCGCAGCAATCAATATGTTTTAGGTGAAGAGGTAGCCTCACTTGAAAAAGAGTTTGCAGATTATATTGAAACTACTTCAGCCATTGGGGTGGCTAACGCTACGGATGCTATTGAATTAGCTTTACGGGCGTTAGGTATAGGCTTGGGTGATGAGGTTATAACAGTATCACACACTGCAGTAGCAACAATAGCTGCAATTGAAGCTGCAGGGGCTGATGCTGTTTTGGTTGATGTGGAACCGGAATATTACACTTTAAACCCAAATCAGCTGGAAGAGGTATTTTCTGTCAAAACTCGGGCAATTATTGCTGTCCACTTATATGGCCAATCTGCAAATTTAGATGTAATCAAAGATTTTTGTAAAATAAAAAATATTTTCTTGATTGAAGATGCATCTCAAGCTCATGGTGCCAAGTACAAGGGAAAGCGATTGGGCAGTATTGGGGATATTGGTTGCTTTAGTTGTTACCCAACAAAAAATTTGGGCGCCATTGGTGATGCTGGATTAATCACTACAAATGATACCGATTTAGCAACAAAAATTCGGATGCTCAGGGAATATGGGTGGAGTAATCGTATCAGCGAATATCCAGGTAGAAATTCTAGGCTTGATGAAATACAAGCCGCCGTTCTTCGAATAAAATTGAAGTATTTGGATTCTGATAATGAAAAAAGACGTCAGATAGCCCAATACTATATGGCTAATTTAGCAGATAGCCAGACTAGTCTCCCACTTATTCGTTTAGATAACGAATCTGTTTTTCACCTTTTTGTTATTCAGGTAGAAAGACGCCAAGAACTATTGGATTACCTTTTATCTAAAGGTATTCAAGCCAGTATTCATTATCCTGTGCCAGTACACTTACAGCCAGCATATAAAAATAGAGTTAAATTGGCGAGCAATATGGGAGTAACTGAAACTCTAAGTAATAAAATAGTTTCACTACCAATGTATCCAGAATTATCTATACAGGAGGCTGCAGAAGTTATTAAAGCTGTAAAGCGCTTCTTTGAGGAACAGGGCAGTTGAGCCATGGAAATTATCAAAACGCCATTAGAGGGATTCCTTATAATAGAGCCCGATGTTTATGAAGATGACAGGGGATTCTTTTTAGAGATTTACCGTGAGGAGCGTTACAATCAGGCTGGAATCACTGATAAGTTTGTACAAGAGAATCATTCACATTCAGTAAAAGGAGTGTTGCGAGGTATGCATTTCCAAATACAAAAACCTCAAGCGCAGATTGTTACCGTAATACAGGGTAAAATTTTTGACGCCGTTGTAGATGTACGTAAAAAATCTAGAACATTTGGTAAATGGCACGGAGTTATACTAGATGCTAATACTCAGCAAAGACAGGTCTATATGTCTCCTGGATTTGCGCATGGATTTTGTGTGCTAAGTGACTCTGCTGACTTACATTACAAAGCATCAGGGAAATATGATCCAGATGACGAAGGCGGGCTTAATTGGAGAGATCCACAGATCGGGATTGCATGGCCCGACTCAGATTTTCACCTTAAGCAAAGAGATAAAAATTTCCCCTTTTTAGAGGAAATAGATTTTGGATGATATTATAAAAAGCAATCTGAATGATAAAAATATTATCATTACGGGTGGTTTTGGTTATATAGGATCAGCTTTAGTAGACCATCTGCAACTTTACGAATGTAACATAGTATGCGTTAGCAGGCGTAATGTACCGAAGAAACAAGGAGTTAGAAGCTGGACTCTGGACTTAACGAAGGAAAGCGCCTGGAAAAAAATCGTAGATTATGCAGATATAATTTTTCATTTATCTGGAAATACGAGTATTCCCGTTGCAGATCAAGACCCTAAGTTAAATTTAATAGATTCATTAGTCCCAATAATTAATCTTATCCATGCTGCAAAAGATAGCAAGAAAACCTCGAGAGTTGTGTTTGCCTCTACTGTTACCTTGTATGGTCTAACTGAGATTTTACCTGTGAGTGAAGGAGTAAAACCTGACCCAATAACCACATACGATTTGCATAAATTATTTATAGAGCAGCATCTAGAAATGGCAACCAAAAATAAAATTATTAGTGCAACATCATTAAGATTGTCAAATGTTTATGGTCCAAGCTTGGGCAGAAGCTCTGCAAATGACAGAGGTATTCTAAATAAAGTGACAGAGTCAGCCATCAATGGAAAAGATATCACTATTTATGGTGAAGGGAATTATATGCGCGATTATATTTATATAGATGATGTTGTTTCTGCTTTTATAAATACAGCTATTACTGACAATACAATTGGGAAGGTTTTAAATGTTACCAGTGGGGTGGGCCATACTATAAAGGATGCATTTAGTTTAGTCTCCGAACATGTGGCCAAGTTAACAGGTAAAAAAGTGACAATAAATCATATTGAATGGCCTAAAGGAATAAGTATGATTGAGCGCAGAAACTTTATAGGCAACGCTGATGAATTAAAAAGGATTACAAAATGGCAGCCTAATACCCTCTTTGAAGACGGTATAGATATTATTGTAAAAGGATTTTGGAGGGAAAAAAATTGTTAATAGATTTAACTTACCACACTGATCAGACGGGAGGATTGTGTGCGATAGAAGGGGGTATTGATTCTCCTTTTGATATATTGAGAGTATTTACCGTTAGTGCATTGAAAGGATCTATTCGTGGAGAGCATGCCCATAAAAAATGTTCTCAATTCATGGTCTGCGTGTCAGGGGCTATTGAAGTAACATGCGACAATGGGATTGAAGAAACTACTTATCAATTAGATAGCCCGTCTACTGGCCTTAATGTTAAACCTGGCGTATGGGCTAAAGAAAAATATTTAACAGAGAATGCCGTGCTTATGGTTCTTTGTGATAGGCATTATGAAAAAGAGGACTATATACATAGTTACAGTGAGTTTAAGACTTACATAAAAAATAAAAATGGAGAAAGAATAGAGTGAAAATAGTAGTAACTGGGGCAATTGGGCATATAGGATCTTATGTTGTGAGAGATTTAGGTACTCAGTTTCCAAATTCAGAAATTGCCATGATTGATAATATGATGACACAACGCTACCCCTCTCTATTTAACCTTCCTACTAAAGGGAATTACCATTTCATTGAGGGCGATGTAAATAGTATAGATTTAAAGTCAGTATTTTCTGATGCAAATGTAGTAATACATCTTGCAGCAATTACAGATGCCGCCGGAAGTTTTGATCGCCCAGAAGAGTTGGAAAATAATAATTACCAATCTACTGTAAAAGTTGCTAATGCTTGTATAGAAACTGGATCGTCATTAATTGCATTATCATCAACTAGTGTTTATGGCACACAGAATGATGTGGTAGATGAAAATTGTTTGGAAGAAGAGCTTCAACCACAAAGCCCATATGCAACTACAAAACTTAAAGAAGAAGAGTTAATTGCCGAGCTTTGTCAAAAGAAAGGATTACAAGCAATTCATTGTCGTTTTGGAACAATATTTGGCGCGTCAGCAGGTATGAGATTTCATACCGCGGTTAACAAGTTTTGTTGGCAGGCGGCGATGGGGCTGCCTATTACTGTTTGGTCAACAGCATATGATCAAAAGAGACCATATCTAGATTTAATTGATGCATCAAGATCGATAGATTTTATTATAAGAAACAACTTGTTTGATGGTGAAATTTATAATGTACTTACTGAAAATGCAACTGTACATCAAGTAGTTGACATAATTAAAGAATCTGTCCCAGATTTGAGAGTTGAGTTTGTAGACAATAGAATCATGAACCAACTATCTTATGAAGTACTATGCGATAAGTTTAAAGGTAAAGGGTTTAATTTTTGTGGAAGTCTAAGGCGTGGCATTGAAGAGACAATATCACTATTACGCAACTAGTATAAGTCTAAAAGACTTACAATAAAGAAAAAAGATAAATTCATGCAAAATAAAGGAACATTGTCTGTAGTAATGTGTAATTACAATCATGGTCATTACATTCAGGAAGCATTGCAAGCTATCTTAAGTCAATCATTTTCGCCATCAGAAGTAATTGTTATTGATGATGGGTCAACAGACAATAGTGTGCAAGTAATAGAAAGCATAGCCAGGAAAAATCCTACAGTTAAGTTTTATAGGAATGTTGAAAATGAGGGGGTTTGGCATTCATCTAATAAAGGAGCAAAAATAGCTACAGGTGAATATATTTATTTTTGTTCAGCAGATGATAGAGTTTGCCCAGGTTTTTTTGAGAAATCTGTAAAAATTCTTAATCAAAACCCTCAAGCCGGTCTCAGTTCTGCGTTATTGAAAATTATTGGGAAAGATGGAAATGATGAGATGTGGGCCAAAACCCCT
>Ga0208407_1000187_pt1 | contig 29492 bp, 27 predicted proteins | sample ETNtaG_9_FD_185775 | JGI IMG/M metagenome (GOLD analysis project Ga0208407, IMG submission 185775) | Marine microbial and viral communities from oxygen minimum zone, Eastern Pacific Ocean - ETNP201406SV69 (SPAdes) (version 2) | ecosystem: Environmental > Aquatic > Marine > Oceanic ...
CAAATCAATCCCGGTTCTGGCAACAGCAACCCCGGACAATACATGGCGATTTTAGTCGGCGATACAATTTACTTCGACGCATATACACAAACTGGCGGCTACCAACTGTGGGCGATGAATATTGAACACAGTATCCATTACGACTGATGAAAATCAGTCTTAATTTTTGAGTGAAAAAGCGAAATCAAACCATTTACAAGGGCTTGCTAAGAACTCTTTTCGTCGCTATCCTTGAAAGGGACAGCCTAGTGGCATTTGCATGGACGAGTGGCCTGTTCAATGTTTCAAAGCCTACGATATACGCGGGCTAGCCAATGGTGATGGAAGCGGTGAATTAACTCCGGTATTCGCTTATCGGCTTGGTCGTGCAATGGCGACATACCTTGATTGCACCACTTTTGCAGTTGGCAGAGATATCCGACATTCTTCGCCAGCACTCGCCAATGAACTAATGCGTGGTTTAGTGGATGGAGGCGTCATAGTCTCTGATTTGGGTATTGTATCAACCGGTTGTGTCTACCATGCTTGTTGGACTTTGCCAATAGATGGCGGCGTCATGGTTACGGCAAGTCACTTGGCTATGCCTACTCATAACGGTTTCAAAATGTGCAGGGGAACATTACCACTGGCTGGTGAAGAGATTCAAGAATTGAAAGATGTCTTCCTTGAAGGGGACTTCAGAGAAGGAAGTGGAGAAATCGTTGATACGCCTCACTTGGATACCTACCTCGATGCCATCGTTGCCTCAACTGGACCGCTTTCTCGACCTGTCAAGGTCGCTGTTGATTGTGGAAACGCTGTTCCTGGCCCAGCTATGACTGCTTTACTTGACCGAATGGGTTGTGAACACATCGACCTGTACTGCGATTGGGATGCAGATGAGCCGAATCATGGGGCTGACCCAACACGTCCAAAGAACATGGTTGACTTAGGCGCTGCAGTGGTTGAAAACGCCTGTGAATTTGGTCTTGGTGCTGATGGTGACGGAGACCGTCTCGGTGCTGTTGATGAGGCTGGCCGATTCATCTATCCTGACCGATTGATTGCTTTGATGGGAGAAGATATTCTTGCCAACATCGAGTCTACTGCCAGTGATGAAGCAAAGACCATTATCTATGATGTCAAATGTTCAATGAATGTTGAAACTGCAATTCTCAATGCTGGTGGAGTGCCACATATGGCGCGAACTGGACATTCATTCATGAAACGCGTTTTAGCACAAATGCCTGAATGCAAAATGGCTGCTGAAATGAGCGGTCATATCTTTTTGGCCGACCGTGGTTGGTATGGTTTTGATTGCTCATTGTATAACGCTGCACGCTTGATTGAAGTGTGGAGTCGTCGAGACAGTCCGGCCGAAGGTGGTCCTTCGTTCTCAAGTGAATTGGACCGATTGGCCCCAAGCCTACCAACAACTGGAGAAGTGAAGATTCCATGTCAAGAAACCGACAAATTACCTGTTGTTGCAGCCATTACCGAGGCATTCAGCGATCGTGAGTCTTCGACTGTTGATGGTGTTAGAGTTCGATTTAATTTCGATGGAGAATATTGTGGTTGGTATTTGGCTCGAAAGTCAAATACTGAGGCTGTTCTCGTAATGCGAGTCGAAGCGAAATCCGAACATTTGTTCCAGAAAATGCTTGCTGAAATCGATACCAAAGTTTCACCCATCATCGACATCAGCAAATTAATGGCTTGATTATCAAACTGTATCCCAGAAATTCTCTTTTTCTACAACCTCTGTGTCCCCTGCATCTTTCAATGCGGTATTCACTACATCTGTTGCTTTCAATTCTATTTTGGTTATTTCTTCTTCCATTGTTTTTGATTTATTCGCTTGTTGATGTTCTATGTCAAATGTATATTCGGGTTTGAAGAGTGAATCAAAGAAAGTGTAGAGAATGATACACATGGGCAAGATTCCAAGCCAAACAAGGCCGAATCCAAATGGGAATATCTTCCACCAATTAGTCGCCCATTCTCCCCATGGTAGAAGTGTCCACGTAAACGGAAAACAAACGAGCCAAATGAATGCCCAAATTATTGATGGGTTAATGAAAAACAAACTCGTCCATACTTTTTCCAGCCATTCATGTGTCACCGCTTTTGTTCTGTAAGTGAAAATGACACCGGCAAACACAAGAGGACCAACAGAAATTCCTGTAAGTAAAATGGCAAGAAGTGCCCACCATATACGACCCCCTGCGTAGACATATTGCTCACAAGAGTTTGAGTCAGTAATCTCACAATCTTCTGTGATAACTTGCCAACCTGATTCGGTAGCTGCAGTGAAGAATTCTTCCCAAAACCATTGAATGTTGAATATTTCGACAAAGAGCCAAAGCCAACAGATTCCAATACTCAACCAAATCAGAATGCTTCGATTACGGGAATTAAGTTCTTCCAAAGAACAGTCATAATGACCGTAATTGATATTGGAATGTGACTTATGTCCCATTGTGTTAAGCAAAAGAATACCGAATATAGCCTTTCATCAAACTCAAAGTTCAGTTTCGTCAAAAGCAGGAGCGATTGTATAATCGAAAACAATCAACTCAACGGAATATGTGACTTCCTCACCTTCATCACTTCGCTGACATTGAGGTAATGCTGATACTTCATTTCCTGTTTCAGCGTCAACACTAATTTCTGCAGAATAAGTGCCTAAGCCAGCACCCATGGAATCAATTTGTTCAACAATCGCAGATTCAGAAAGTCCGGATACTGTAGCGCCAACCATCGATGAATTGAACCATTCAACGGTGACATCATGTGCTCCACTTCCACCGTTATTTTGACCATCAGCAGTACCGTTGAAACCAGCATGCATTGCTGTTCCAGAAATCGTATCTGCGCCATCTTGACCGCCCGGACATATTACTGGATTATTTCCACCAGATTCGTCTTCGCCATAGGACATAACCACACGAACGCCAACGATGTTCATGTCTTCTGCACCATCGATTGCATCGGTGTGAAGGTCGTCGATTGAGAATGTTTCACCGTCTGCGATGTACTCAATACCATCAGCGATTTCAACATAGGAGAGGTTGCCATTGATGTTGTAATCTCCAACGCCACCCATGGCTCCACTTCCCGAACCAATTCCACCTTGAGAACTAAAATAAAGTGGGAATGCAATGAGGAAAAAGGCGATACATGCCACGGTAATCTGCGTATCACGGTTGGATTTTAAATCGTCCAATGTAATCATGAGTGTCGCCCTCAACCCAACCGATGAAGCGTTAACCTCTATGACTTTCGGTCATGAAATTCGGTAAATTCAAGTTGAGAATGAATGAAATTCGACAGAATCATTCTGACTCATCGGATGTCCAAGGTTGGGATGGTGTATTAGGCCAATCATTTTTATCAACAGAGAAACCGAGATTGGCAAAATTCTTCCGGGATTTTCGCCAAACTGGAAGTAAAAAACCAATTTTAGAGCGCTCACCAAAACTCCAGCGCCATGGGCATCGGGGAAGTCGGGAGACCCAGTGTTGAAACAATGATTGCGTCAAAGGATGTTCAATGCCGCCTGGTAAAACCCATGAAATCATATTCAATGCGCCTGATGAACCACGTGTTTCTGACCAACTTGTTACTTCAAGTCCACGTAGTGGGCCATCCAAAATTCGTAATCCAAGAGTTCTCGTGTTTTGCGTCATTGGCATAATGATGGCAAAACGGTCAACCATTCTGGAACCTTCGTGGCGTTCCATTGACCATCCTGCTTCTTCAGCAAGAAGACGGAATACTTTGATTGATTGAACTGGAGACACACTGACTTCGAAATCTTGTGTAGCGCGTCGCACCATGATGTGGCCAAACATCTGTTCGGCATCAACACTCCGATGGAGTGGTTAGAATTTGAACAGCCTTACGGCTGTGTGGATTGCTTTCAGATCAAACTCGAAGTTTGATTCGCTTGTATGCACGGTATTCCCACAGTCCCGCCCTTTCAGGCGAGGTATTCCGCGGGGAGGACCGAGTAGAACTACCGTGCTTCACTTGGCGCGAGCATGTCGCGTTCCAAAGTGCGCTCGGCGGCGCTCGATACCTGTTTCAACCGAAAAGGGAACCAAGACCGTCGAAACCGCCTGCTTCTTCTTCTTCCTCTTCCTCTTCAGCAGGGGCAGGGGCATCTGAAGAACCACCAGCAGCAGCTGCGGGTGCAGCGGCAGCAGGAGCGGCAACAGCTTGGGTCATTGCATCGGCGATGTCAACACCAGCGAGTGAAGCAACAAGTGCTTTCACGCGGGCGTCGTCAGCTTTCACGCCAGCAGCCTTTAGAATGGCGCTCACGGTCTTTTCGTCAATGTCTTTTTCAGCAGCGTGCAGTAGCATAGCAGCGTATACGTATTCCATATTTTTTCACCTCATAATTGGTCAACCGAATAGATCTCCGAGTCCGCCGAAGCTTTCCTCTTCTTCCTCTTCTTCCTCTTCTGCGGCTTCGGTTGGTGCCTCAGAAGTGCTTTCAGAAGTACTTGCAACGGATGCGGCAGCGGATGCTGCTGCTCCCAACATGTTAGCAAGTTCTTCATCGAGTGCGTCGCTGTCAAGCTGTCCAGCAACGGCCAAAGCGCCGCTGTGTGCTCGTCCAACGAGATGTGGCATGGTGTCTGCAGTTGCAATTGCAGCCTCCATTGCAACGGCCATTGCTTCTCGGCTGGCCTTTGCAAGAATTGTAGGCATCGTTTGGCTGGTATACCAAGTGATGTTGCAAGCGAGGTTGAAAGCACCAGCAGCATAGCTGATGAGGTCAGTCTCAAATTGCTCGTAATTAATGTCAAGAGTGCTTGGTTCGAAGAGTGTGCCGCCTTCAAGGGTACCACACAAACGCAGTCCGGTGACAATTGGATTGATTCCAATCTTAGAGAGCATCATTCCCATGTCACCTTCGAAAACATCGCCTTCTTCAAGAATGACTGTTCGCTTTTGGATTTGAACCGAACCGCCCATAATCTTAGCAGGGATTCCGACAGAGTTCAATTCACCAACTATTGGACCTGGTGGCATACCAGTATTCATCTTTTCAACAACGATTTGGTGGGGTGCGACATCTCCTTCCTTAGCAGCACGGCCAGCCTCAGTCTTCTTCAGTTCAGTGAACATTTGAAACGAATTCAAACTCGAAGAGGATACTAGAGCAGGTTGAATAGCGCCTTGGAATAATTCATTCAAATTTGAATCTTCAAATCCAACGCGTTCCCAAGCAATCGACATCAAGCGCTTCTTTGCAACTTGAATCTGCATATCGCTGCGGAGAGATGCTCGCATACCGAGCATTGCTCCAGCAGGAACGCCATGAATATCGATGATTGCAATGGTGTCTCCACTCTTGAGCAGATCAACCAAGTCTTGAACTGTGTCTTTCTTCCAAGATACGACCTTAGGAATCAATTAATCACCTCAACTGCTTGTGAAGGCCCCATAGTTGTCTTGATGTAAAGGGAGCGAATGTTTCCAACGCCGCGCTCAAGCTTGGAAATCACACGGTTGTAAATTTCCATTGCGTTAGCATAGAGTTCATCTTCTGATTGGCTGACAGTTCCAAATGAGATTTGGAATGTCTTCTTGTCACCTGACTTGACGATAACAGTGGATTGCAAACCAGTTGCAATAACTGCTGGGTCAAGTGTTGGTGGAACTGGACGTGGCATTTTACCTCGAGGACCAAGAACAACACCGAGGTATCGTCCAATCAATCCCATGTGAGGAACTTCTGAAAGGAAAAAGTCGTATGCGTTTGCAATCTTCTTTGCCTTACCTTTGTTGCCACCAAGTTCTTCAATTTCTTGAGGGGTGATGACGTGAATGCCTGCTGCCTTTGCCTTAGATGCTGCTTCGCCTGAAGCGAACATTGCTATCTTAAGAACGCGGCCTCGGCCAGATGGAAGACGGATTTCTTCCTTGATACGATTGTTTGGGTTTTTCAAGTCGACATCACGAATTGTGAATGCAATGTCGACAGATTCGACAAACTTTCTCTTTGGTGCACCCTCAAGTGCATCCTTAATTGCCTGATTAATTTTGTTTTCCATTTTTGTTCACCTCAGTGGTCAGCGAGACGCTCAAAGACGCCTCTACCACGGCTCGTGATATTCAATTAAACCGCTCGTCCCATTCTCCTTTGTTAATGATTGCGAGGGCATCATTGGCCCAGTGTCCGTCAATTTTGACACGCATCGAAACACATGTTCCGATGATTTCTTTGGTTTGCGCCTTTAGATCGGCTCCAGTCAAATGACCGAGGCCGTGCTTCTCTTGAGCGACTTCCATTGCTTTTTCAAGTGAAAGATCTTCAACCGCAGCGTCGACACTACCGTTGCACTTCTTTACACCAAGAGCCTTGATGATAAGTTTAGATGTCCAAGGTTTCGGCATTGTCTCAACTCCATTGCTCACTATGTGGGCATTCAGCCGACAAAACACCCCTATATAATCGCGCTGTGCGATGGGTGTTGGGTGGCTGTAGCCTCAAAAATCACTCGACACGCTCCACGACACGAACGTGGTCGCCACGCATATTGAGAGTCATTGGGATTGGTTGTTCATACAATTCCATACTGACTTCTTCTTTGGATTCTGCTACACTGAGGACACGAGCCTTTTCGCCCTTGAATGCTCCAGTGACGATTTCGACGATACATCCAACTTCAATTCCAGAGGTGACAGCCTTTGGTTCGAGGTAAGGAAGAATGTCTGCAAGTGGTGCTTCACCTGGAAGAACTGTTTTGGCATTCTTGAGAGGTGTTTGATTTAAGCCACGTCGAGCTGCTGGGTCTCGGCCACCAGAACGACCAATCAACTTCTCAACATGGTGAAGTGCACTTGATTCAATAAACAAGTAACCACGCATTCCAGTTGGATGAAGAATTGACATTATGTCTGGGAGAAGAGAAGTCAATGAACCACTTCCATGAAGTCGGTTATACATTTCATCAGCGACACGTTGCTCAGAACCAATTGCAGTCTTCACGATGTAAAGGAATGAACCAACTGAACCATACATTTCTCCAAACAACTTGTTGTTGTTTTCCATGTCGAGATTTGAAAAGATGCAGTTGTAGTTCTGCAATGTTCCAGGGTCTATCCATTCGGATTCAACATAACGTCCTGTTGGAGTTACTTCTTCGGTGCTTGAAACGACCAAAATGGGAGCAACATCAACTAGAGAACGGCCCATGTCAACACCACGCTCAGGACCTGAGCCTTGATAGTGAAGGGATTCAACTGGAATTCCAGTAGATTCAGATACTCTGGCAAGAACATCTTCTGGTGTGTCGCCGATTCCCCAAACGCCATCCCACAAAGCAGGGAAGTCGCCATCGGATTTGCTACGGCGTAACAAAAGGAGTTTTTCTTCAAATCGAACGTATGCTACAAATGCTTCACTCATTTCATCCATCTCCTATATTCGCTCAGTTTCCAATGTTCAATACATCGAAAAGCCAAGGGAAGAAATTGTCCATCATGACAAGCATGACAAAACCGATTGCCCCAAGAACAAACAATCCAATTCCACAGATTATGGAAGTTTGTTTGAATTCTTGAGCGGTAGGCTTACGAGCCATTCGAATAATACGGGCCCAAGAACCTCGGGATATCCGACGGAATTGGGACTCAATCCAGTCTTGACGGTCCTGAACTTTATCTTCAAATGAGCGTTTTTCTGCATTTTCACCAGACATGGTACAACCTCGGGCCTTCAACGCCACCTACCCTCCCAATATAACCACTCCGTCGCGGGATGTGGCGTAATTCCTTCCCACTTTTCACATTTCTCTGTTGCGAGGGTTGATGTGGGAGTGCCGTGGAAGGCCCTTCAATGGCGCAGCAAGACCCCTATTCTGTTTTGGGTGTAGGGCGGAACGCAAGCGATGTAGAAATCAAACGAGCATTTCGTAAAAAAGCTCGTCAGTTCCATCCGGACCGAAACCCCGGCGATGATTCTGCTGAAGCAAAATTCAAGGAAGTTCAAGCGGCTTACGAATCCATTGCAACAGCAAAGGACAGAAGTGAACATGAACAACAACAGCGTATGTCTTCAATGTTCGGCGGTGGAGGTGGCGCTTCATTTGGTGGCGGAGGCATGGAAGATATTTTTGGTCAAATGTTTGGAGGTGGAGGGCGGCCACGCGGAGGTAACCCTTTCGGAGGCATGGGACAACCTCAACGACGAAAACAACGCCCGAAAGGCGCAGATATCGGTGTAAGCCTTGAATTATCGACTGAAGAAGCCGAGAAAGGGGGGGTGTTCTCCTTCTCCTTCAAGCGCCTCAAGCAAAATTCAAGCGGTTCTATGGAAGCGACATCAACGACGTTGAGAACCTCGGTTAAGGCCGGAGTGAAACATGGAACTACTACTCGAATGAAGGGCCAAGGACACGACCATCCTGAAGGAGATGCGGGTGATGTCATGTTGACCATCCGCATACAATTTGGAGAAGGACGATTTTGGGATGGAGACATTCTTGTCCAAGAAGTGCCTACACCATTCAGTACACTCATGCTTGGAGGCAAAGTGAAAGTTACTTTGCCCTCGAATAAGAAAATCATGTTGAGTGTTGCACCTGAAACATTGGTTGGTGACCGTCAGCGTATCGCAAAAGCAGGATACGATGGTGGAGATTTAGAACTCGAATTTGTCCTTCCTGATTACGATGAATTGTCGAATAAACAGAAAGATGCCCTCAAGAAACTTAAGGACACTGGATTGTAGGTGGGTGCATGGGTCGCCGAGGCAAACACAATAATCGCGGTTCAAAACATCGGTCCAAAGGCCCAAAACTCTCCGATGGAGAAAGGCTCTGGAAACGCCTCTCTAATCATTTCAAAGATGATGCTGAACTTTGGGGAACAAAATGGTCAGGTGAAGCGATTGCAACCTTCCTTATCGAGCGTGAAAATCTTGCAAGTGATTTTGCAAAAGATACTCGCTCGGAACGGACTTTTCGAAGTAATATTTACGAAACACTCGCCCATGCTCGGTCAAAAAACGAGCACTTTGTTGAAGATGAAACTAAACTGGTGCATATTCGTTCTCCGAAAGAAACCGAGCGGATCAAATCCTCGGTTTTAGATTGGCAAGCATTCACCACTGTTCATGCTTCAAAGGGTTCGACAGGATTGCATGGGCGCCCTGCTTTGAATTCCGAAAATGCACACCTTACCCCTTCAATGAATCAGGATGATATGCAACGCTATGCATTGTTAGAAGAGGTTTGGTTAGCACATTTGGGTGGAAAGGATTACCCTGATTCATTTTCACTTCTCCCCGATGAAATTGTTCGTTCATGGGGGAAGTTCGACCTTGCCAAGGAGGCCCGGTTTATCGCCAATCGCCGCTCCGGATTACGGTTTCGCGATGCTGAACCGAGCATGGCTTTGTTACTTATTCAGTCAGGGCGACTCAATGCACGTACCCTGCTTGATTTACGCCTTGAAAACAAACGGAAAGGGGGGTGGAATCCTTTTCCTCACTCTTACGATGAGGCATTAGTTGAAGCCGCAAACCGTTTGCCAGAATTGGATGGTGACAAGGAAATTTCTGCCCAAAGGAAAGACTTCCGTCATCTTCCTTTTGTCACTATTGACCCTCATGATGCAAAGGATTTTGATGATGCTGTATGCCTCATCGAAGAAGATGGAATTCGTACATTATGGGTGGCTATTGCCGATGTAGCACATTATGTTCAAACGGATTCGCGGTTGGATGGCGCTGCTAGAGCACGTGCTACCTCAGTGTATTTGCCCCATGCTGTTCTTCCAATGTTGCCACCTCGTTTGGCCGATGATTTGTGCTCACTGAGAGCTGATGTTGACAGGCTTGCAATGGTTATTGCAATGAAGGTTAACAGTGATGATGAGGTGTTTGAAACGAATGCCTACGAAGCGGTCATCCGGGTTGCTGAGAACATGGCTTACGAAGATGCCTTGGATAATCCACGCTTTGCCAATATGTTTGAACTGGCTCAATCTTGGCAAGCAAAAGACATTCGATTGAATATACAGAATGCAGAATTACGTCCTCGATTATATGGTGACAATAACATCAAAGTCGAAGTTAAATGGCCGAATGCAGCAACACAAATGATCGAGTCTTTCATGGTAGCAACCAATGCATCTGTAGGCCATTTACTTGGAAAAGTCGGTGCACCTCTACCCTGGCGATGCCACACTCCGCCAGATGCAATTGAAGTCGAAGAATTGAATGCAAAACTCGTTGCACTAGGGGTCGATATCGAATTGCCAATGCCGAGTCATAGAACTCATGGACAATCTGAAGAAAGTGAACTCACCGACTTGCTTGCAGGTTGGGCGGGTGGCTCAATCGATACATCAGGTCTGCAAAATCAACAAGAAGAATCTACTGATGACACACCTGAATACCTTGCCAGTGTTTTGGATTCTGAGGCTCGTCAAGACATTCTCGACGCTCTAGCCCAAGCACAATTACAGGCTTCCAATCTCAAAGGTCCTGTGCGTCGAGTCGTTGACCAAGGTTTGTTTCACTTGATGCAACGAGCGACATATAGTGAAGAAAATCTCGGGCATTTCGGGCTAAATCTTGACGCATATGTTCACTTCACTAGTCCGATTAGAAGGTATCCTGATTTGATGGCACACCGGCAATTAAAAGCACATCTCCGTGGAGAAGGGTGGGTTCATTCCATTGAAGAAACTGCGAAAATTTCGAGCCATTGTAGTGAGCAAGGGCATACTGCAAAGCGAATGGAGTGGGAGTTGGTGGCAAATGCCTATCATCTTCACTTACTACGTGGAGGAAAGATTGGTGGAGAGAGTTCGACCGAATCAACACCACTTGAGCATGTCTCTTGGGATGCTCGTATCACTGGCTTAAAGACGCCATGGGTATTCTTGGATTTGGCTGATGATGGAGCAATCCATGGGCGTATGCATTTACGGCAAATCGGGGGTAAGACCCAAATGAGTGTTGATGAATTTGGTTTATCGGTCATTCCTGCCGAACCAGACCAGCGCGGTGAACAGAACCCTGTTGTCCAACTTGGACAAAAATTCCCTTGCCGATTACGGGGACTAGATGTGTGGGCGGGTTCGCTTGATTTGGCTCCACAGTAGTATTGTAGTCAAAACAAAGCGTTTATATTGACTACATAAAACGCAAAGACATGGCGCGAGTCAAAGCTCATATGTGTGATTGCCAGTGTAAGATGAAACGTCTCTATACTCGTGCAGAAGGTGGCAAAGGCTGGAATCAAGTTGGTTGGATGTGTACATGTGGCTGTGGCTGTATTACAATGGACAACGGCGATTGGAACTTGATGTCTTGCGAAACTGAAACTTGTTGTAATGAATGAGGTGAGATGGTGTCTGAAGACTCTTTCACACTCAATATCACAGGTATGACCTGTGGCGCATGTGTTGCTTCAGTCGAAAAGGTTGCTTCTCAAGTTGAACATGTCGAACTGGTTTCAGTGAACTTACCTCTCAATCGCGCTGTGATTCAACTGCAACCAAACTCCCAGCCTCAACTCACAATTACCAACGTTATTACTGCAATTGAGCGCGGTGGATTTGGGGCTAAGGTACAACGGGGAAAACCCATTCTCATCGATGAAGCAAAATCAGAATTACGCAAACAGGGGCAAAAAGTCTCACTCGCATTACTCTTAGCATTACCAACGCTCTATCTTACCATGTTCGCCGATGGCATGGGGATGGTCAATGGTATCGATAAACGCTTACTATTCGCATTCTTAGCAACACTACCAGTCTATTTCTGGTCGGGCTGGGATTTTCATGTGAAGGCATGGAAATCATTGCGCGGCGGTTCAGCAAACATGGACGTACTCGTTCATCTTGGGACTACTGTAGCGTTTGTTTGGTCTTTTTTGATAACCTTCGAGGCCAAAATACCATTCTTGCCATCCGTGTTTGAAACTGCAAACCATGTCTTTTTCGATGGAGTCGTATTCATCATTGGCTTTGTTTTACTTGGCAATTGGATGGAGGCTGCTGCCAAACTCAAAGCAACCGATGCCATTTTTTCTCTGATGGAGATGCAACCAAAACAAGCACGAGTTATTACCAATGAGTCGCTTGGACATTCTGAATATCGAAATGTCGAGGCGGTAGCAGTTGGTTCATTGATCAAAGTATTACTAGGGGAAACAATTCCTCTGGATGGTACGCTTCATGAAAGTAAAGCAAGCATCGATGTATCGATGATGACTGGTGAGCCATATCCTGTTCGAAAGGGTGATGGCGATGAAGTGTCGGCTGGAACAATTGTTCTAGATGGTAGTGTTTTGATTCGAACAACTCGACCCTCCGAAGATACATTGCTTGCAAGCATCATCTCTTTGGTTGAAGAAGCACAAATGGGTAAAGCGCCGATTCAACGACTTGTTGACCGAGTCGCAGGAATCTTTGTTCCAGTTGTCGTAATCTTGGCTTTACTTGCTGCCCTGTTTTGGTGGATATACCCCGAATCTTCATCGTATAATCCAATGGCAACAAATGCAGAATTAGCAATCATGGTATTGGTGTCAACCTTGGTGATTGCATGTCCATGTGCACTAGGCCTTGCCACACCAACCGCACTCATTGTAGGTACTGGGGTTGGAGCGCGCAATGGTCTACTCATCAAAGGCATTGAAGCTCTAGAAAATGCACATAAAACCGATACACTAGTAGTTGATAAAACGGGAACTATCACCTCGGGTAAGCCAAGGGTAAGTCACATCGAAATGCTCGATTGTGAAGTCAAGGAGATTCTTGGAATCGCTGCATCTCTCGAGGAGGAATCAACTCATCCATTGGCAACTGCAATTCATACTTCTTGGTCGAATGTATCTTCTTCTCGCCCAAATATCAGTGGAATCAAAACCATGCCTGGACTTGGAATTATTGGAGATTATGAAGGGTCATTGGTCGCTGTTGGAAACGCCGAATTAATGGACGAAGTCGGCGTGGATATTGAGGATGACATCAAGGAACGATTGGTTGCTGCTGCTGCCAAAGGCGTGACACTGATTTTGGTGAGCCAAGGCTTACGTCTTCTCGGTTGGATTGAAGCAAAGGACCGTATTCGTGAATCATCCGAAAAGGCAATTCGCCATGCCAAGCAGATGGGTTATGATATCATCATGCTGACCGGTGACCGTCAAGAAGCCGCCGATACATTGGCTCAAGAAATCGGCATTGAAACAGTATTTGCAGGTGTGAAGCCTGATGAAAAAGCCCTCCATGTCAAGCGTTTACAAGATGAAGGGCGGTCGGTAGCGATGGTTGGAGACGGTATCAATGATGCTGCTGCACTTTCTGTAGCAAACGTTGGAATTGCAATGGGGGCTGGTTCAGATATTGCTTTGGACGCCGCCGATTTTGTATTATTACGTAATGATTTGATTGATGCAGTCTCATCATTGAGTCTTGGCCGAAGCACTATGCGCCGAATTCGGGGGAACTTGGGATGGGCTTTTGTCTACAATGCCATTGGCATTCCTTTAGCAATGGGAGTAATGCTACCATTCACTGGATTCTTACTTCCTCCTGCCTTTGCCGCTGCGGCTATGTCTCTATCTTCTGTTAGTGTCGTGGGTAATTCTCTGTTGCTGAGATGGTGGAAACCGATTCGTGAATGAATTAAAATCCATGCACTATATCCAACAGACATGAGCGAACTTATTCACACCCTCAATATCACTGGAATGACCTGTGGGGGATGTTCGGGCCGAGTTGCCCGCGTTTTGGAAGCAACCCCTGGCGTCCTCAAAGCCGAAATCTCTCACGAAACGGATTCGGGTGTTGTAACCACGTCTGCTGATATCTCTGCATCTCAAGTTATTGAAATCGTCAAATCAACTGGTTTTGAAGCATCCGCTTGAAGCGTTTGTTTCAAATCCAAGAGGCGACGCCATCAGTTTGCGCGGGGGTCGCCCAGCTTGGTCAACGGCGGTGGGTTTAGGTCCCATTCCTTATCGGTTCGCAGGTTCGAATCCTGCCTCCCGCATCTCATTCAGTCATGCAGGTGAGAACCATGTTCACGCAGTGAACAAAGGTGAGAATCCTGCCTCCCGCATCTCATTCAGTCATGCAGGTGAGAACCATGCCTCCCGCACTCTTTACTCATTGAGGGATGTCTATCCAAGGTGAATTGTCACATGTTCCATCATAATAGATGAAACCATCATAATCTCCTGCACTAAATTGTATTTCTTCACAACCAGAATCACAGAAACCAGCAGGACTTGAGAAATAGAGGTTCGTTGACCAATATGAAGTATTTGAAGAATCGCCATTTACCTCCCAATCTTGAGTTTGGCGTTCGATTCCTTTTTCAGTTCCATCACTCAGTTTGACATTTAATGAAACCCATATGGTTTGCATTTCTTGAAACTCCTCACTATCTTCTATCCAACCACCGCCACCATTTAGTAGGTAAACCGTTACATTCAATGAGTTATCATTAGCGATTTCTATTTTTGAAAAATCATAGTCGTATCCACCGTACATTTCATCATAGCCTTGCCCACATAATCCAGTGCCCAAAGAAGATGTACAACCCGACAAAGGCAGCATTAGTATAAGGAGAAAAACAACAAAGCGTTGTTGGGTCATGGAACCCCCTACCTTCAAGAAATAAATGAATCATTTGCTTTACAATCAATGAAATATTGATTACGATGAAAATGATGCCAAAAGCCTCTTCTTAGTAGATGGCATTTCAATTTATTTCGAATTGACCCATTGCCCTGTGGTAGGGTCTCGGTAGAACAACTTGCCACTTCCATTTGGGTACTCAATCCATTCCTTTCCATCTGTCTTCATCATTCCACGCACCTCATATGGTGGAACAATGCTCTCGGGCAATGTAATTTTCTTCTCCGGCTTTTCTCGTTTTAAGAGAACCCCCCCCAATGCCACTACTATCATGAAGGCAGTCCCGATTGAAATCCATTGTATGGTTGAAAGTTTATCATTTCCTTGGGCATTCGTATTGGTTGATTCTTGACTTTCTGAACATCCAACTTGGTTTGAAAATTCATCGGGTGGAGTTTTCGCGCACTGGTCAAGAGCATCTGCGACTCCATCATTATCTGCATCTCTCTGCCAGCTTGAACAACCATCTGGTGAAATATCAGATTTCAATGTATCCGGGCATGAATCGTGTAGATTGAGAACCCCGTCTCCGTCATCATCTCTTTGCTCCCATGAGCAACCATTTACATCAACCGATTTATTTGACATGGTATTGGGGCACCGATCAATTCCTGTGCAATTTGATGGGCCAAAAGAAGAGGACCCCATGTTGCATACCGTATCAGAGTCCGTGTCAACTTGAAAGTCAGAACAACCCGAGGCGTCAACGCTTGCATTGATTTCAGTCGAGGGGCAAAGGTCCCAGTAATCATTCAAAGAATCTTCATCACTATCTCTTTGTTTGTCACCACAGCCCACTTCATTTGGATTATCTCCATAAACCGTCTCTGGGCAAATATCGATGCCGTTAGGTACTGAATCAAAATCATCATCTTCTTGTTCCCAACTACAACCCATTGAATTTACATTTTTTCCAGGTAATGTGTCCGGGCAAATATCAACTCCAAAACAATCTGAGGGGCCAACACTTGGTGCGTCTTTGTCACAGATACCGTCTAAATCTTCATCCACCTGTGAGTCAGAGCACCCTAATTCATCAACAATCTCGCCATTCACTGTGCCCATACACAAATCTAGATTATTGAATATGTTGTCCTCATCGTCGTCTTTTTGACCCCAACTGCAGCCCGTTTCATCTGGAGTTTCATCTAACTCTGTATGTGGGCACACATCCGATAAATCAGATATCTTATCGCCATCAGAATCACTTTCCCACATGAATATTCCAGAATTACCGTTACCGTAAATCTGAATAAAAATAGAATTTTCATTTGGAGAAACAATAGCACGCCTAAACTCATCGTTTATTGTATCAGTTTCTGTAACAAATTCCAAACTTTGAGTTGAACTAATCTGATAGGTTTGTATCGATGAATTGATGATGTATGAATCTTCGAAATACGTTGCGTTCGATTGAGAAACATAAAGCAAATCATTGCTCCTAGAGAATGAGATATCGGCAATGGAAGTATCATCAGACCATTCATTTGATACGGAAGTTAATGATATCAAAGCCAATGATTGGAGGGAATAAACTTTGATGTTATCATCATTCCAGGTATATATGAAATCACTATCAGGTGAAATAATCATTGAATAACGAGAACCTATTGATTTTGAGTCTAGAAGATAACCGTCAAATGGGTCCCATACCAAAATGTAACTGTTTGTTAGCCCTATGAGGGTCGAGCCATCATGGGAGAAACTGAGATACGATGGATAATAGTCGTCAATCTCAAATTCAACGGAATTATTGATGAGATCATACATGGCTGCCTTTCCGGAGTAAGAATCATAAGAAAACAGAGATAATGCAAGTCGTGTTCCATCTGGGCTTAGAGTATGTGCTGCAAGGTTACCACAATCATTACTAAGTTCATAATTCGATGAAAGTGTTGTGTTTTCAACATACCAGATGTAGTAGCCACACAAAGAGTCACTGTAACTTGCACTTTCCCAAGTCAGGAGTAACCAATCTCCATCAGGATGCCATGAAAAATCAGCGGTTAATCGATAGTCTTCTGGAATAGATATTTGCTCTACAAACAAAAATTGTTCATCAAGAATGAGGATATTTTTTGATTCTGAATCATATGCTGCAACCATATCTCCCCGTGGCGACCACATTGGAGAATACAAATAATCGGTGCCGGTAATTGCTGCCATATTTGTAGTCCACGACAAGACATTTGAACAGGACTCTACATCATACAACGGGCAGTTGTCAAGTGAATCAACAAGGCCATCGCCATCGACATCTCGTTGACTGCTGCTGCAACCGTAAATATTGCCTAATTCAGTTGCAGGCGTATTTGGGCATAAATCATCAGAATCTGAAACTCCATCGTCATCAGTATCAATCAATTGGGATTCAGAACACCCAATGCTATTCGCACTATCAGATGTGGCCGTCCTCGGACATACATCGTCCCTATCATTTACTCCATCTAAGTCTGTGTCCTTTTGGCTCGGTGCACAACCCCTCACATCCGATTCTTCTTCTTCTGGAGTGGCGGGGCAGAGGTCTTGCTCATCGACTACGCCGTCTGAATCCTCATCTGGCAACCACCCAGTTAGAATATTTTCAGAGCACTGATAAGATGCAACCAAAATCTCACTATCATTGGATGTAAATGCTAAGTTATATGCCCCGCCATAGTAACAGTCTTCACTAGACTCAAGAACAGTTGTTTTTTGCCAAGAGTCTGTAGAATACATATTGTAATTGCCAGCAGATTTGTCCGAAGAAAGAATGTAATCGCCATTCGATGAAAAGGTAGCGGGGGATTCGTCATCATATGAAGAAAATAATTGCGAAAAATCAGAACTTGAATAGGCAGAGATTCCATCATAGTTCGTAGCCATCAAAAGGATTGTTCCATCAGGGCTACTGGTAAGTGGACCTATAGAGTTAGAAAAGGTGAAGCTACGTTTCAAAACCCACTGATATCCAACGAAGGGGATGTTTTCATATTCATATTCATTCCCTGAACCATCTGTAGATACATACCAAAGAATATCCTCACTCGGATGATGCGCTACAAAATATCCGTTTGAGTTTGTCCCGGTTACTTCGGACCAATCAGGGCCTTCATACATTTTCCCTCCGTTATTGCCCGTTGAAAAGACAACGCGCTGCCCGTCTCCTGACCAAGTTAGGTCGTATATTGAGACAATACTTCCATCGTCAGGGGTAACATCATCTGAATAAACCCATTCCCAGTCAGAAGTCCGATATATTTGAAATTGCGTTCCAGATATAGTAACAAAGTATTCGCCATTGGAAGAAAATTCAAACCAAGTGTCCGAATTGATGTTGATTGTATCAATGAGCACATTCCAATCAGAATTGTGATAGATATTGATTTTACCAGAGCAATCTGAAATTGCCAAAGAGTCCGTTTGTTTATCAAGTGCAAAAGTCGGATTGCAGTTATACGCCCAATGGTAAGAAAATGGCATCTGCCGATATGCAGCCCAATCCCCCTCATATACCGTGTCGCGACCCGACGTTTCACTGATTTCAAATACCGAAACATCGACATTAATAGATGGCTGAAGAGGCACAATACAAAGAAGCATAAGCGCTGAAATAAACGACGCTAAGATGAAATCTTTCCTTCCCGCCAAACTTTTGGCGGGAAGGCTAATGCCTTTTTGGGCGTCAATCTCATCTCCACCCATATATTTGGCATTACTAGATTTAACTTAACAATTGCTCCGGTGGAAACTGAAAATACACGCTACAGCCCTTTTTTGTTCGATAAAATCTTACGCCGCCACATAGAACACAGGGTTGAATTCAATGAATAGATGCGATTTATATTTGGTAATTTACCAAAGGCTATTGTTTTCTCACTGGCATTCGATGTGCTTTTACTCATTCAGTTGGAGAGGTCCTTGACTTTCTCAACCAAGTCCATTCGACGCAGTCGCCATACTCCAAACGGCGTCATGGCTACGGCAATGATGATGACTCCACTCATGAGTTGCCAAGCCACACTTGGAACAATAATGACTGGGAAAAAGAACTGCCAAGATGAAAACGATGCTGCCAATCCTACTGCTCCACCGTAAGCAAACAGGACGCCGACAATTCCACCAATGATGCCGATAAGGAGGCTCTCGAACAGGAGCATCGTGCCAAGGCTTCGTGTTGAAGCGCCTAGAACTCGTAACGTAGCCAATTCGAAATCGCGTTCAGCCACATTCATAATCATCGTATTGAACATCACAACAACGGTGAACAGAAGACCTAGATACATCATGGTCTGGAAAACTTGAGTTTGCTGGTCCATAATACTGTTGATTCCGTCAAGCAGGGTTTGCCGTTCAACAACTCCTACTGAACCTTCACCTAAGGCAGAATCAACCTCAACGCCTTCTGGTAATTCTAAATAAATCGATGTTGCATTGACGCCAAGAATTTCACTCAGATCACCACGAAGGAAATACATCGTTCGGGCGAGTTCTGCGGTTGCGGTTCCAACGATTTCAACATCGTGTGGTGCGCCATTGATGTGAACAGTTTGTTGTTCTCCAACATTCCATCCAAGGAAATTCATGCATCCTTCTTCCATAACCACTTGTGTAATGGCCATATTCCCAGTGGGTGCATTTCCATCGAGAAGAGATACGGCACGCATTCCACTTTGGAATGAGTCAAGACCTACAACGGTAAATGTTCGTTCAATGTCATCGGCATCGGCAACTGAACCAAGAGGCATTTCAATGAGCATTTCATAATTGGCAGAATTGTTGTCTGCCCAATCAATAACAGGTTGTTCCCCATCTGGCATAATGTAGACTTGAGCATCCCAAGATTGGTCGTTCTCAAGACCGCCCACCATTGTCTCTTGCAATCCTGCTGACATCATTTGAATCGAACCAAACAGCATCAGAGAAATACCGACGGCAACAAAGGTCATCGTAAGTCGAATCGGTTTGCGAACGCTTGAACGAATCGAAAGACCCAGTGTCGTTGGCATCCATGAAGTGAGTTTTCGAAGTATGTTTGAGCCCACGCGCATCTCATTTTGCCCACTCAAGACCTCAAGCGGGTCGAGACGACTCGCTTTCCATGCAGGAAACGCTCCTGATAGGAACACAACAAACATGGTGGAGAAGATGACTGAAAAATACACCGAGTTGGGAACTGAGCGTTCGGTAATCGGAAGTCCGACAAGATTTTGGTAGAAATCCAACATTCCATTCATTCCGTATGGCCCAGCCAAAGCCCCGAGACCACATCCAATTCCTCCGATGAAAAGAGGGGCGGTGAGATAGCCGGTCATGAGCGATGAGCGCTTGACTCCGAGGGTGCGCAATACTGCAATTTCCTTAGATTGACTTTGCACCAAACGTTGTAGACTCAATACGATAGTGATGGATGCGATTGAAGCTATCATCACCGTAAAGGGAACTGTTGTTCGCTTGGTTCCTTCCAAATCTTGTCGCATGACTTCGACCGGTTCATTTTGTCCTCGGTCTCGTACGCGAGCATCCAATTCAGTAACATTGAGTGAAGTGCCAACAAGTGTCTTCACCACATCAATTTCTTCGCCTTCATACTCTTGAGTATCTGGCAAATCATAGGAAGGCGTACCTTCGACATCCAAAACAATCGTGTTGCTCGTGCCAACCGCATTACCGGTAAGTCGGGCCATTCCCAAATCAGAAAGATAACCGACTACGTATCCACCAGGTTCTGGAGGAAACATGGTGCCTTCAGGTGCCATGAGGATGTGGAGTGGATGGTAGCCGGTTCCAACAACAGTGAAAGAAGCGCTCGTATTTCCAGCACCAATGCTCACCGTATCTCCGAGCTCGATTTCGAGAGCATCGGTGACGTGGGCATCGATTACAATTTCATCATCAGCAACAGCAGTTCGCCCTTCTGAATGACCTTCAGGCATCCATACGCGGTCAGCATTTGCATCGGCAGGAATACCGTGCCAGAAGGAATTAATGATGTGCTCTCCAGTGTCGTTAGTGTGGAACATCGCACCTTGAGTAACGGTGCGTCCTTCACATGAATCAAGAGAAAAGGAAGGAGCTGTGCTTGATGCCCACGCCGATGTCAATGAATCGCAGAAGGCATTGACTTGTTCGGGGCTCCAAGTAGCACTGCGGTTGTCAATCCAAAGGTCTGCCAGATTAGAACCGCCGTCTTCATCGTCTTGCATGGTATCGTACATGCCTCCAAGATTGTATGCATAGCCGCCAAAGGTGATTCCAGCAAAAACACCCACGAACACCATCATGACAACGGCAACAAGCCGAAGTTTGGTACGCCATAGGCTACGTGCCAAGCGTTTATTCAGCAGATTCGACATCCAAAGGCCTCCAATCAAGCTTCTTCGTCTGAATTGTCAATCTTTTCATCGGAGATAATTTTACCACTATCAATTCGAATGACTCGTGTAGCATACTTGACTAATCCTTCATCGTGAGTAACAAAAACTGCCGTGATGTTTTCTTGCTGACAAGCACTCACAAGAACCTCCATGACTTTGTTTGAAGTCTCGGTGTCAAGATTTCCAGTCAATTCATCTCCAAGCAGAAGAGTTGGGCGCTTAGCAATACTTCGGGCGATAGCAACGCGTTGTTGCTGACCGCCACTGATTTCGCCTGGGAAACGGTCAATTTCTGCTTCAAGTCCGACGAGTTTGAGTAATTCTTTCGCACGATAAGGGTCTTTCTTACCCGCTAATTCCTGAATCAACAATATGTTTTCGACCACACTGAGGTCTTGAAGCAAGTTGAAGAATTGGAACACATATCCAATGTTTTCTCTTCGAAATGAAGTCATTTTTTCAGAGTGATTGCGGGGCACTTCGTTGTCGAGGAATGTATAGTCCCCTCCAGTAGGGCTATCAAGTGCTGAAAGACAATTGAGAAGCGTTGTTTTTCCGGAACCTGACGGGCCAAGAAGTATAACTCGCTCTCCTTCTGAGATTTCAAAAGAGACGCCGTCAAGTGCTTTTACAACGCCTGCAGGAGTCTCATAATGCCGTTCGATGTTTTCCATTTGCAATAATTTATTCATGAATTCACCTTCTCATTATATCGCTTTGAGAGCACCCATTATAATTGTATAGCCGAGACTCAAAATAAGGACCCAGCCCGATGAAATTAAGATTGAGTTGTTGCTTCTTTTTTCTCCACAATACGCTTCAAAATTTGGATTCATTAAAATTATTCTAGCCCAATTTGCCCAATAACACCAAAGAACAAGTGCCAATGAAGTATGAACTACGAGGCTATCGGTGAACAATCGATCCCTCCAAGCAACATGCACCGCAGATGCCAAAAAAGTAACCGCAAACAATCCCCAAAGTCGCTGAGCATGATGCATCGACCAAGGGATTAATACTGCAATAAGCATGATGTGATATCCATAATGAATTTTAGAATAAAAAATGAAAATAGATATAATACACAAAGTGAAAGCCGAAATCATATCTATTTTTCTAACCCATGCTAGTCCCCAGATACACACTAGACTTACCAAAAGTAAACAGTGTAGAATACTATTTGGAATAAATACAATTGATTCGCCTACGAATCTCCAAAACGACATACCTCTCTGTTCTATGGCCGTGACTGTCATCGACATTTTTCCTGGTGAAGAAGGTTGAGTGCCCAACAAATAGAATTCGATGAATTGTAGAAATTCCGTCGATGCAAGAAGCAAGAAAGGCAGGCAAATCAGAAATCCTATGGCCAATCCAAACACCGCGACTTTGACCTTTTTATAAGTCGATTTTGGCCCTAATACCGCAAGAGGAGAGCACAATGCTGGAAACAGTTTAGTCAAGGTTCCAAAACTCAAAGCAGTGGCTGCCCAATACCATTGCTTTCGTGAAATAAACATGAATGAAAGACTGAGAAAGGTGACTATCATCGCATCATCTTGTAACATGAGGGCCGAAGTATAATGGCCAAAAGGGGAGGCTGCATACATCATACTTGCCGCAATTGCCGTTTTTTTATCAAAAAACGGTTCCAAAGTAAAGTAAATCACAGTGGAAGTGAGGAACAGGAAAAAGGTGAACCAAGCCATCCATGCAGCAGCCGTATTGCCCAAAAGAACTGCTGGAATAAAGAGATAATTGATTATTGGCGGAGATACTGTCACATATTCAGTATCTCGATAAAGAACATCTCCGTCTAAGATTGTTTGAGCACGGTCTCGGAAAATCCGTATGTCTTTGTCATCCTCTCGGTCGGTTGGGTTCGATATTTCGTATCCAATAAAAATGGGAGATGCAATGAGAAAAGTGAAGAAAAATAAAAACCCAATCAATTTTGGCTTGGATAATGTCTCCGCATAATTGAAAAAACGAATGATTTGTCGATTCACTGGAGTGGTGAGTCGGCTTAACAGGGTCGATTCTTCCACACCATCTAGCGAAATCATGTCGTATAAATAGAATCGTGTGGCATGGAGTGCAAAATGCATATATTCATTATTCCACAGGGTTCTTCATGCCTGATTCAACGGTGGACCTTTCTGTAGTGATTCCGGTATACAATGAAGAAGAAAATTTGGAACCTTTGGTGAATGAAATTCATAAGGAAATCCAAGCCCTCAATTATGAAATTCTATTCATTGATGATGGCTCTACTGATTCATCCATACAAATATTAAATCAAATGAAAGAAAAAGATGGCACGATTCGTGTCATTCAACATAATCGTAATTTCGGAAAGGCAATCGCTTTGGCGACTGGATTTCACAATGCAAGAGGAAAGGTTTCCATCACGATGGATGGGGATTTGCAAGACGACCCGGCTGAGATTCCACGGTTCCTAGAAGAAATTGAGCGTGGCAATACAATCGTATGTGGCTGGAGGTCTACACGTAAAGATAACATTTTCAAAAGATGGCCTTCACGAATTTATAACAAACTCACTCGATACATGTGCGGAATAGAAATTCATGATATGAATTGTGGATTCAAGGCTTACGATACTCAACTTGCTCGAAGCCTAAACCTCTACGGGGACATGCACAGGTACACGCCGGTTTTGGGTAAAATGAATGGTGCACGAATCTGTGAAATAGCGATTGAACACCGCCCGCGATTGCATGGTAAATCCAAATACGGTGGCAAAAGATTACTCAGAGGATTATTTGATCTAATGACGGTTTCTTTCCTCATGACTTTCATCGAGAGGCCACTTCATTTATTCGGAAAAATAGGTGGATTACTTGCTGGGGCAGGTTTCCTCATTTGCAGTTATTTAGTGGGTGTGAAATATATTCTTGGAGAAGGTATTGGAGATAGGCCACTATTGTCATTGGGAGTATTATTATGCATTCTAGGTGTTCAATTTTTCTTCTTAGGGCTGTTAGGGGAAACTATCGCTTACAATTCCTCTCAAAAACGAGACCGCCAATTTTTTGGTAAAGAAATTTAATCATTCTTCTTCATCGGTTTCGACTTTGAAAAGGATAACTCCTGCAAAGAAAAGAAGAGCATCTACTAGGATGTTCATTGTTCGTGAAAGAAGGGCAAGTAGAGCACTAACTCCCCCGCCCAGGAAAAACGAAAGCGTGTATGTGAAAACACTCTCTCGTGCTCCGAAACCAGCAGGAAGGAAAAAGGCGACGAAGCCTGCAAACCATGCAACAGCAAATGCTCCGATGAGCAGATGTAGTGGGGCATCATAGCCCAAACCTAACAATATGGACTTGTGGGCAAGACCCCAAAGAACCCAAATAACAGTCATCAAGAATAATGCCATAATGTATGTTTTACGAGACATGTGTACTTCCGTATTCCAATCGCCCTTTCCAAAATAGCTCAAAGGTTTTCGAACTAAACGTTGTGTCAACTTTGGACTCAAAATCGGAATAAGACTCAAGAGACATCCCAAAGCAATGGTTGCTTTACTGCCTGCAGGATAATCTTCAAGGAAAAACAGGAACGATGCTGCAAAAGCAGCTGAAGAAATACTGATGAGGAATTCCCAGATAAATGATTCCAGTACGACGGTTGAACCCCAACGACGTGAAACCCAAACTCTACTCAAAACAAGACTTACTTTTCCTGGAATATATTTTGCAATATTGGTTGACCACCAAAGGCCATAACAGGTCTTTACGGGAATATCTGCACCACTGCCATGCATTAGGACCTTCCACAGCAAAGGACTAACTGTGGTAAGTGCAACAATACACAAGACCGCTACTAAGAGCCAAGCGTTGGCATTACCTAGTGTCTCACGGAGGTCTATTTCGCTTGAGGTCAGTTGAGAAAAAACGAACCAAAAAGAAAGAATGACCACCGAAATAGTCATGATTTGTATGGCTATTTTTCTGGAAGTTCCGGATTTTGATTCATTAATCATCTAAAACGCCCCCATACCACTGTCTCAATAGAAGTTCGATTGCTTCCTTTGAATATTTTTCCCTCATTTGTGAATGGGCTTTTTCAACCAACTGTGTTCGAAGTTCGTCGTTCTCGATAAGGTCTTGAATCGCTTGTGACAAGGCATTTGCATCATTTTGTTCAATGAGTAATCCTGTTTCCAAATGCTCTATTATTTCAGGAATCCCTCCACAATTAGTTCCAATAACTGGTATTTTTGACATCATTGCTTCAAGTAAAACAACTCCAAGGCCTTCTTTTTCACCCGACTTGGTGGTACGAGATGGGAGGACAAAAATTTCACATTCCCCATAAATCCCAACCAATTCCTCTCTATCAAGTGTTCCGTGGAAGGTGACATGTTCGGAAAGATTTCTGCTGTTAGTTAACTCTTGCAGGTCTTCTCGTAATGGACCATCTCCTACAATTTCTAATGTCCAATCATCATAGTTTTGAGTTGATTTGAGATTTGAAAAGGCATCTATGAGGACATCAACGCCTTTTACTGACAACAGGCGGCCAACAAAGAGAATCTTCTTTGTGTTGCCTTTTCTTACAATATTTGAAAAGCGCTCAAAATCAAAAAACATCGGTAGAATCAGATCGCTTGAATCTTTACTTCTTTGACACGAGGATTCTATACTCTCTTGTAGAGCAACGGATACGAAATGATTGTTCTGTGATTTTTGAAAGATTTTTCTTGCAATTCGTTGTGCTGGTTTACGCTTTTGAACCAAGAACACGTCAGTACCATGCATCGATATAAACAAAGGAATGGTGCTTCTTTTCATCGCCTTTGAAGAAATATATCCCCCTGGAATCAACCAGTGTGCATGGATTGCATCTGGTTGAACTTGCTGAATTAATTTCTTTGTCGCTTTTCGCCATTTCCATAAAAATTTCAAGAAAAGTAAGGCTTTGAATGGCGAACTAAACACTTGTTTATGCATATCTCCTCGATAAGCCAATGTTTGTTTGGACACCGTTGTATATCTAAATCTGCGAATTTCAACACCACCTAAGTTTTCGCTCATGGACAATCCAGGTGCATGAGGGCAATGGACAATAACGCGAGCAAAGGACAAACACATTTTAGCAAATTCATGCATAAATGGTGCGACATGGTCTCCCTCATATCGAGGATAGACATGTGTATTCATCACGATGACTGGCTTCCTTTTTGTAGAGGTCGCCATATTTCTCCCTTTTGAGCATAACATATTAGTGAACCTCAAGAATTTACATTGATTCACCGCTCTTTACTATTGTTTTTCTTTCCCAGAGAGGTTTGCCATTTTATTTTGTAGATGATTTGAGAGGTGGGGCTGTCACAAAGAGTTTTGTGTTTTAAATACAATCACCCAAAACAGAATATCAAATATACATGCTTGACATGGCCAAAGGCATGGTCGCCTTGTATTCTGCATTTTTGGTTCTAAGTTATGCATTCACCCGGTTTGTAACAGAACGAACTGACTTTCATCTGCGAGCAAAGGGTTTTTGGATTCATCATTGGATTATTGCCGGTGTTGCAATGGTTGTTTTTATTACGTTACAAATTGAAGACCCGTTGATATGGGGCATTGTCACAGGGATTGCACTTGAAGGGTTGTCACGGAAAAAGTGGTCGCTGATAGATGAGGAAAACCGGTAATTCAGGGATTATTGTGAGCCATATACTTGATGATGGAGTGATTACAGGAGGAATCATGCGAGGCGTTGCTGTGCTACTTGTTGGGCTATTGCTCTGCACACCACTTGCTTCCGCATGTGAGACTGAAGTTGCCAATGCTTTGGCTGGAAAATTCCCTTCTCCTACCGGTATTTCTCCTGATAAAGACGATTCTATTCGAGAGACTGCTCGTCTAGCAGGAATCGGCCATGAAACTGCTCGCCATATGCTATGGCGAGTGCTAATGGGTGAGACATTCACTGAACTTGAAATCGCTTTGGAAATCGACCGCTCGATGGAAGACAACGGTTCAAATGCAGAATGGAAGAGTTTCGATACCATCGTGGCCAGTGCTGAAAATGGCGCTATTCCTCATGGTGACCCCGAAAACAATGGTGCTGGTCCCAAAATTGTTGAAATTGGTGATGTTGTTGTGGTTGACTTGGGTGCACGTGTTAACGACTGGGTCAGTGATGTCACTCGAACCTACATTGTAGGGCCAACAACCAATGAAACCATAATTGAGGTTTACATGGCCGTCTATGATGCTCAAAATCTTACATTCCCAGTGATTGAAGCAGGTACACCTGCTTGGGTCCCTGATGATATTGCGCGTACTCACATCGAAGAACAAGGTTATGGTGAATTCTTTATCCACAGTCTTGGCCATGGATTTGGCGTCTGTGTTCACGAACCGCCTTTGCTCTCAAGTGGAACTGATGACCCATTGTTTGGACTTTCTTACAATGAACAACCGCTTGCTGTATGGGACGCAGTAACTGTCGAACCGGGGATATATCTCGATGGTTGGTTTGGCGTTCGAATCGAAGATGATTTCTTGGTCAATCAAGAGGGTCATGAATTCCTTACTGCAGATTTACCACGAGACCTTGACTGGTTCATGATTGAAAAAGATGATTATGAAGCTCTTGAATGGCACAACGAGAATTCCGACGATGAAGATGAAGGTGGATTTAGTGAAGTGCTTCCCGCACCGTTAAGTGGATTAGAATCAATCATGCTGCTAACATTGATTGCAGCAGCTCTAGGTCGTGGCCGTGATGAATTATCTGACATTGAAATCGAATGATTTCAAATCACATCAGACGCTCAAGACGATTCTGTAATCTGGACAATTTTCCACCAGCCCATTCCTTTACACGTTCTCCATCAACGAAAATAGCATTGAATGGAAGGATGTCAACTTCAGAAACCCATGGCTGAGCAATTTTGAAACGTCCCATTCCGGGTGTATCGAGTAAGATCTTTCCAAAACGAACATCTGCTGGTGCTTCACCACTTGCGAACCATGTGTTCAATTCTTCAGTCCAATCAGCACAGGCTTGACAGTCGTTCTTTCCAAGCATCAAAAAGGCGAAAGGGGCATTGAGAAATTCCTCCCAAGAGGTCCTATCAATTTGTTCAAGTTCAGGCATTGAAACCGCCTCTAACAGAGATGTAATCAAGCAGCGTAGTCATCGCCCTTCTTCCAGTTAGCGCCACAAAGGCCGCCAGCCATGGTTGCTTGAGCGGTTCGCAAAACTTCAGCAGGAGAACGTCCGGCATCCATGTTGTTGATTGACCACATCTGGACCTTTCCTTCATCATCGACAAGGACTGTTCCTCTGAAACTGCATCCTAGGTCGTCATTTCGCATTCCGAAATCCTTTGTGATTTTCTGGGTGCAATCTGCGATAACGTGGTGGTTTACACCACCTGGGAAGATGGCTTCGTCTTGGAACCATGCATTATGGGAATGCCAAGAGTCTGTTGAACAGCCAATAACAGTGATGTCGTCATCAGCAAAATCATCTTTCAATTGTTCAAAGCCAACAATTTCTGTAGGGCAGATGAATGTGAAATCGAAAGGATACCAGTAGATAAGATACCATTTTCCTTTCATATCTTCACTGGTGACATCATTGCTTTCACCGCTGATGTATGTTCTTGCTTCCCACTTTGGGGCTTTTTTGCCAATCATGTTCTTCATATATATTCCTCAGTCTGTGCCATGAAGCCAAAGTATTTGAATAAATGGATTTGATTTTTTCAATGATATTTCTAATATGCCAGATTATACCCTGTATGCAATTTCATGACATCGACATTAAACTCCTTCTAGCAGCAGCACTAAAAAAAGGTATAATTGATGGACTCAATGCTCTACCGCTGTGCATGAGCCTGCCTGTGCGTAACCCTCTGGCAAAACATTGGGGGCTTGATGCAAACTGCGTGTTTCTCAATCACGGTTCGTTTGGCGCTACACCGATAGCCATTCGTGAAGAACAACGCAAATGGCAAAATCTACTCGAAGATGAACCGGTACGATTCTATGAGAACTTGGCCATGGGTTTCATGGAGAATACTCGTATGTCGCTTGCAAAAATGTTGCAGTGTAATGCAGAAGATTTGGCATTAGTCGAAAATGCAACCACTGGAGTAAACACCGTCTTGCGCTCGCTTGTGTTCAATGAAGGCGATGAAATTCTCGTGCCAGACCACGCCTACCAAGCCTGTCGAAATGCAATTGATTTTGTCGCTAAGCGTTGGGGCGCGAAAGTAGTGACTGTCAACATTCCATTTCCAATCGAAGGGCCTCACATCGCTTTGGATGCTGTCATGGCAGGGGTTTCTGAGCGCACTGTATTGGCGATGATTGACACAGTGACCAGCCCTACGGGCCTTCTAATGCCGTTTGAACAATTGGTCGAAAAACTCGAAGCGAAAGGTGTGGCGGTCTTACTCGATGCCGCGCATGGCATCGGCATGATTCCACTCGCACTGGA
>Ga0208407_1000188_pt1 | contig 29474 bp, 18 predicted proteins | sample ETNtaG_9_FD_185775 | JGI IMG/M metagenome (GOLD analysis project Ga0208407, IMG submission 185775) | Marine microbial and viral communities from oxygen minimum zone, Eastern Pacific Ocean - ETNP201406SV69 (SPAdes) (version 2) | ecosystem: Environmental > Aquatic > Marine > Oceanic ...
AGGTCCCCCTACTGCGAATGGTCGACCAGGTATACACCATGTAGTTGCTCGAACCTTCAAGGATTTAGTTTGCCGATGGAAGGCAATGGAAGGCCATTTCGTAGAGAGAAAAGGCGGATGGGATACACATGGCCTTCCTGTTGAGATTGAAGTACAGAAACGCCTCGATTTAATGAGTAATGAGGCAATTGAGGAGTTTGGAATTGCCGAATTCAATGATGAGTGTAGAAAATCAGTCTGGACGTATGAGGAAGCTTGGCGAGAGATGACTGAGAGAATGGCGTTTTGGGTAGATTTAGATCAGCCGTATGTGACTCTAGACAACAATTTCGTCGAATCATGTTGGTGGGCATTGAAACAAATGTTTGAGAAAGGTCTTCTTTACAGAGGGCACAAGGTACTTCCTTATTGCCCCCAAACTGGCACTTCATACTCTAGTCACGAAGTAGCTTTAGGATACAAGGAAGTAGAAGAGCCATCGGTTTATGTCAAATTCAAGTTGGAAGATACAGATGCCTCCATCTTGGCTTGGACTACGACTCCATGGACACTTCCTGGAAATGTTGGATTAGCAGTTGGCCCAGAGGTCTCCTACGTTCGAGTCAGAGTACTAGAAGAACCGGCTTCTTGGGAAGGGTTTGGTGGTGCAATAATCGGCGAGGAGATGATTCTCGCTAAGGACCTAATGAAAGAGGTGTTGAGGCATCATGTCGAGGTTGTCGAAGAATTCCCTGGTTCTGATTTAATTGGTCGTTCTTACAGCCCATTATTCCCTGATGCAGTAGATCGCGGAGATTCAACATCTGCTTGGACAGTACTGAGTGCCGATTGGGTCACAACTACAGATGGTACTGGAGTTGTCCATACCGCTGTAATGTATGGTGAAGATGACTACAATCTTGGCATGGAGGTTGGACTTCCTGCAGTGCATACTGTGGATATAGATGGCCGTTTCGTTCAAGGAACACATCCTCGTCTTGATAATCGATATGTCAAGGATTGTGATGAAGAAATCATGGAAATTTTGACTGACTCCAATCTTTTGTATCGACAGAAGGCGTATTCTCACGATTACCCTCATTGTTGGAGAACAGATCATCCATTGCTGTACTATGCCATGGACTCATGGTTCGTTAGAATGACTGCCGTAAAGGAACGTTTGTTGGAATTCAATGATCAGGTCGAATGGGCGCCTGATTGGGTTGGTGAGGGAAGATTTGGTGAATGGCTCAGAAATGTCAAGGATTGGGCAATTAGCAGAGAACGTTACTGGGGTACTCCATTGCCTGTATGGCGTTCAGAATCTGGTGAGATGAAATGTGTGGGTTCTATTGCAGAATTACAATCTGAAGTTGCAAAGGCTAGCGAAGCAGGAATTGAGAATCCTGAATGTCCAGACGACGTTGACTTACATCGTCCTATTGTTGATCAGTTTGTACTAATCAGTGAATCAGGAGAACCTATGAATCGAGAACCATTTGTAATGGATTGTTGGTTTGATTCTGGATGCGCATCCTTTGCTCAATGGCATCATCCGTTTGATGACCCACAGGTGTTTGAGAACAATTTCCCGATTGACTACATTTGTGAAGGAGTAGATCAAACCAGAGGATGGTTCTACACATTGTTAGCAGTTTCAACTACTGTTTTCGATTCTCTATGTTACAAGCGTTGTTTGAGTTTAGGTTTAATTCTTGACGCGGAAGGAAAGAAGATGTCCAAATCGCGAGGCAACATTGTCGACCCGTGGGATCATTTCAATCGAGAGGGCGCTGATGCAACGAGATGGTACATGGTAACTGCAGGTGCTCCATGGAATCCGATGAAGTTCGACCCAAATGGAGTAAGAGAGACGTACGCCAAGATGTTCTTGACCTTGTGGAATTGTTATCGATTCCATGCTGATTATGCAGCAATGGATGGTTTTGATCCTGAGGATTCTAGTAAATCAATTCCAATTGATGATCGTACTCCATTAGATCGTTGGATTCTGAGTCGTCTCTCAAATATGGCTCATTCATATCATCAACAGTTTGAAGATTGGGATTTCCATAAGGCTTGTCGAGATCTTGAGAATTTCGTAGTTAACGACTTGTCTAATTGGTACGTTCGTCGCTCTCGTCGAAGATTATGGGACGAGAATGAATCATCCGACAAAATGTCTTGTCAACAGACTCTTCATGAGGTATTGACGTTATTATGCCGTCTTATTTCTCCTGTTGCCCCATTCATGGTAGATGTGATGCATAGAAATCTATGTGGGGGTCAGAGCGTCCATCTTGCTGATTGGCCTCTTAGGACAATTAGTGAAGAGTCGGAAGATATTCTTCCTCCAATCGATATGATGGTGGAAGCCAAGATGGAAATGGTTCGCGCTCTTGCCGAGACAGGACGAAGAATTCGAGTTGACGCAGATCGCCGACAACGGCTTCCATGCCAATCTGGGTGGATAGTGGGGGGGCCAGAGATATCAGAATTCCATGAGATATTGGCCGATGAGTTGAATGTTGAATTATTGGAAACAGAGGACGACCTAGATCGTTTCCAACAAATAGAACTGGCCCCGAATAGGAACTCCCTAGGAAGCAAATGCCGCCAAGATTTACCAGCAGTTTTGAAAGAATTAGAGGGGGTTGATCCTGAATCATTCCTTCTTGAGATTGAAGCGGGATTAGGTGCTCTTGCGGGGTATGAAATTATTGCAGAAGATATTGAGATACGAAGAGTAGAGCGAGATGGTTTTGCTGCTTCCACGATTTCCATTGAGGGTCCTAATGGGGCTATGGATGTCAGCCTCGTTCTGGATTTGGCATTGACTGAATCATTACTATCCAAGGGCTTAGCTAGAGATATCATTCGAAGAATCCAGGCCAAGAGAAAAGATCTCGATTTAGAAGTAGATGCAACAATTTCTCTTGAGGTATGGTTGCCAGAGAATGCACCGAATCTTTCTGAGGAAGATAGCAAGCATATTGGTTCAGAGGTTCGTGCTTCAACCTCAGTTTTCTATCGTCCTGACTCTAGTAATCATCGAGATGCACCTTCAGAGGCAGAAGTATTCTCCCTTGATGGAGAGTTTGAAATTTCATTCATGATTTCCCAATCTTGACCGATGTTCTCAATAACTCCCGAACTTCGATGTCTCCCATGATTGGACTTACTGAGATTCCTGGAGTGGGTGAATCCCTATCTCATCGTATGATTGAAGCATTGGGGACAGAAGAAGAAGTTCTCCGAACATTATCTCAGGGAGATGTAGCTAGTCTAGCATCTGTAGAGGGAGTTACATCGGTTAGGGCGATTCGCCTTATTCAGAATTATAGGGGTGAAGATGCAGATGTTTGCAATAGTATTGAGGCATCGAAGTTACATGATAGGATTCTTGAATTAATTGGCAGATATGCAGTTAATGCCGCTTCTAAAGAACGAATTGGTTTATTGCGTCCATTATCCATCGGACATTCCAGCTCGATAGAATCTTGTAGAAATAGTTCTAAACATGCATTAGAGTTCGCAATTTCGAACCCTGAATCATTAGAAATTTGGACAAATCATGCACAATATCTTGCAAACCCAAAAAGGGGTACTGAGCGGATTGATAGAGTCATTGTGGTTCCGAATGCTGAAACCGCAGAACAATGTGATAATTTGTCTTCACGTTGTAGAATTGTAATTAGAGATGCTAGTGAAACATGGTCTGATTATACTATTTTTCCCAATGTAACATGGGTGGGTTCTTCAGCACCAACAACACCTCCATCCAGCTGGATATGTGTTTCAAATGTTGAACAATTAGGGGCATTAGTTCCTGAAATGAGTGTGGAATGGTTCCAATTAAATTCTGAAATGCTTGAAGCAATTCAAAAAATCAAAGAAGTTGAATGGCCATCACATCCATTATCTGAAAAGATAGTAGAATGGGTGGAACCACTTTCTGATTTACACAGTATTCTAGAATCGTTGGAAATGGAAGGAGGAGATTTACAATTATTGGAAGAAGCCAAAGATGGACTTTGGTCCGAGATCAAAGCTATAGAAGGCGGCGTAAATGATGCAATTGTTACGGGTACTTCTGATGCACATCTCTCTATTGAGGGGGATGAGGTACTGACATTTTATGCAGATTCTGAAGGGTTAAATCGACGTATCCAAGCAACAGTTGCAGATACAATTGATGAGGCTAAGGAGGCTGGAAGAAGACGATTAGAATTGTATCTCCAAGGAACAGAAGTGAAGGTACCGTTTGATTGGATGGAATCAGATTATCCATGTGTCATCAGTCGTAAAGCGGCAGAAAATATTGAACAAGAATTGGAGAATGCAATTCAATCTGCCAAGAATAACGACCTTGTTCGAAATGCAAGAATTGCTGATAGATTGTTCGAACCATGTAAATCAGCAATTTCAGGATTGATAGAAATTGAGATGTGGCTATCCGTTGCACGTTGGGCAGTAGAGAATAAATGTTCAATGCCTGAAATTTTCCTTGATGATTTTGGATTCGATGTAAAGGACGGGCGTCATCTTCTTCTGGATTGTGAACCCACTCCAGTTTCGTATGGCCTTGGTTCAATCGCTTCAAAAGAAGATCAGCAATCTCTTGCTCTTTTATCGGGGGCAAATTCTGGTGGAAAGACGACGTTATTGGAAACAATTGCCATGATTTCATTGTTGGCTCATGCAGGTCTTCCTGTACCTGCAACATCTGCAAAGATTTCATTGGTAGACGAGATACACGTACTAGCCAAGGTCAATGGGACTCAATCAGCAGGGGCCTTGGAAAGAACCTTGATGCGATTAGCTGAAGTTTTCATTTCAGATAGTCGAAAACTTGTACTTGCAGACGAACTTGAAGCAATTACTGAACCTGGTGCAGCGGCAAGGATTCTTTCTGGACTATTATCTGAGGCTATGGGAAATGATTCTACTACAGTGGTGCTTGTTACTCATATTGGTGGACAGATTCGAAAAAATTTCCAAGGCGATATACGGATAGATGGGATTGAAGCAAGAGGATTAGATGAGAATCTAGAACTTGTAGTAGATCGCACCCCTATTAGGAATCATCTCGCACAATCTACTCCAGAATTGATTGTTCGAAGACTAGCTGCAAGGGCGGAAGGACCTGCAGCAGCTCTTTTCGCTTCGTTGAGTGAACGATTCAAGGAGTAGGGCCTGCGTATTCATCTGGAAGAAATAGTTCGAGTCCAAAAAGAGGATCTGGATCTGATGAATCGTGGTATGCAATCACAGCACCTCCATCCGGAAGGATAGTCATACTAGCGAAATCGAAACGAATATCTTCACCCGCACCTGAAGTCGCATCCAAATCCCCTAAGCCTAGGAATGTCATGGAATCTGGTTCAAGGCTTTCAGAATATTCCCGAACATGCCAAGCAATATCGATATCAGGCCCCGCTGAACTCTGATATCTTACATTTAGAACAAACAAATCCAAAACTCCATTTGCATGAAATTCCCATTCTTCTATTTCTGCTGCTTCTCCAGTCAAATCATATGTTCGGTTTGTCCATGTTTCCCCCCCATCATTTGAAATCATGTGCTCAAAAATTACTCCGGATTTTACTATACAATGTAGGTGAGCAGATGAATCAAATGCACAGTATTCACTTGGCAGGCTATTCCCTTCCACTGTTGTTGCTCTCCACCAGTTTAGTGAAGTATCTAGAAAAGCATCACCTCCATCGTTGAAGAAATTTGGAAAATACGCTCCACCTGAAGGGACCGGAAATCCTCGCATTTCTTTGTGGGGTTTTGTGAAATCCCACGCTGGCTCTAAATTTTCGGCAATCAAATCAACTTCCATTGTATCCAATTGTGCATCTCTATCAGGGAATTCGAAGTAGTAGTAATTCAAGCCATCAGTAGACATCTGCCCACCTCGATTGGACGATTGATGCCAGAAATTTGAGATTACAAGACTTGCCCATTCGCCACTTCCGAAAGGTGCCCCCGCATCTATTGGGCCCACAATTTCCATTTGCCATGACCGGTCATAGAAAGGCTCAGTCAGTCTGTTGTAGCACCATGTCCAATCTTGATCATCTGCATCCCAGAAAAATGCGTAGAATTGATCTCCACCAGATGATGATGGATAAGGAAACCATCCCATTGCAATAATATCTCCAGTAGTCGTTTGGACAATACTTCCTTCACCAAGTCCTTCTTGTCCAGGAATGGTGATTTTTGGTGTTCTACAACCTAGATCTTGTATTACTGGAGGCCTCCATTCTTGCCATGTATGTCCTCTGTCCTCTGACCATGTAGGGTATTCTCCTCCAAAATTCATTATCCAACCCCATTCTGTTGCTGCAATATAATGTTCACAGCAATTACCTCCTTCTGGGTTGCCGAATACTGCCCATGAAGTATTACCCCATGATTCATTGAGGGTTGGGTCAGGATTACTAACGTTAAATGGCCTAATTCTATCTTCTCCAGTAAACCCTTCTGGGTCGTCAATATAACTGAAACCATCACTCCAGTCTACTGAATTTGCGATTTCTTCATTGGAGCCGAAACAACCTGGAATAAGCAAAATCAACGTGACCATGCAGGCTAACAAGCGCTGCTTGGCCCTGTGCTCCATGTACAGATTTGGGGGGTGGTCCTTTTCTGATTGTCGCTTATTTTATTTTGAAAATTAATCGTAGGGTTCAAGCCCCTATCATTCTTATTCCTAATTGTGGGCGGAACAAAATCGTACCAGGCCATTCTTGCAATGGTAGTTTTGATTCTCACTCCATTATCGGGTATAGCATTAGCAGATGAGTCTGGCGGAGTATATGTTTCAGAGATACTAGTTTCTCCGAATAATGAGAATTATGGGGGTACTGATTGGAATTGTGATGGGACATTCGGAAGTTATAGTGATCAATTTATTGAACTCTTCAATCCTACTGCTTCCTCGATAGACATAGGGGGGTGGACTCTTGAAGATCAAGGGGTGGATTCTGTTGATTCATTCCCTATTCCATCAGGAACAATCATTGAAGCAGGATCTAGAGTAGTATTTTTCCGTGCAATTACTGGCATAGGGTTCGATTTTTTTGAGGGAGGGTCTGCTAGATTAATCGATACATCCAGTGTCTTGATTTCATCACTTTCGTTCGGAGGTAATGATTCCGATTGGGACACGTCATATGTTTCAGATTCTAGTGGTAGTGTTTCCAAAGTGTCTCCTCCAACTCCAGGATGGGGGCCCGGTGAAAATCAGCCTTCTACAGGTCCTGGAGCACCTTGTCCTGAATTAACAGGGGTTAGTCATTCGGGGTCATATGTCTTATCTGGAACAGTAGTTACAATGGAATCTGAATCAAGTGTTCTTTTGAATGGACATGTACTTGTGGTTGAAGGTTTGATTTCTGCGGTTTGGTCCGAAGGTCAGACAATGCCTACCGCTGCTGAAGGTATAGAACAAATTGAGACTGGCGGAATCATCTATCCTGGTTTACTTGATGTTCATAATCATCCGCATTACAATGCAATTCCTATATGGGATCATGGTACCGATGGATGGAATAATCGATACGAATGGAGAACCGAAAATGCATACAAGAATGCAATTACAAAGGTGGAAAATGGATTGAATGATGGCGGATCTGATGGGTGTAGTTTGATGGTGGAATCCATGAAACATGCTGAAGTAAAATCAATTGTAGGAGGTACAACAGTAATTCAAGGTGCAACATCAGAGAATGAGGCTACATTCGATTCAATTCTTGCAAGAAACTTGGAGAAGACCAATTTTGGTGAAGATCGTATTGAGACACGTGTGGGGGGCTCTTGGTTTCCGACTGATTACTCTGGTTCCCATGTGAAGTCAAAGAAAGCTGCAGGTACTCTTGATGCATGGATGATTCATCTTTCTGAGGGCATAGATGAACCCTCTCGGGCAGAATTTGACTCATTGGTAAACAATCAACTAGTTATGGACGAATTAATCGTAATTCATGGGACTGCTTTGACTTCTACTGAATTTGCATTAATGGGGCAGGTCGATGCATCATTGGTTTGGTCTCCGATGTCTAATCTTTTGTTGTATGGGGATACTGCAGATATATCTGCAGCCGATGAAGCGGGTGTTTCAATTTCAATATCCCCTGATTGGGGCCCTTCAGGTGCAAAGAGTGTTCTCCATGAAGTGAAAATTGCTGATTGGTGGGATTCGAATGTATTAGGCGACCGTTTCACTGATTATGAGATGGCTCAAATGATTTCCACCAATTCTGTAGACCAAGTTGGATGGACTGAGAATGTAGGTCGAATTAAACCCGGATTAGCTGCTGATTTTCTTGTACTAGATTCATTTGAATCCAACCCCTATCGGAATCTGATTGAAGCAGTTGATCCTGATGTTCGCCTTGTTGTTGTAGATGGATTTGCACTGTTTGGTGATGTCGATTTAATGCAGAAGATGACCAACGATACAGAAATTATCAATTCCCCTGACTTCCAAAAAGGAATCGACATCAGATTTGATGGGGTTCCTTCTGGAACTCAGACTTATGCAACAGTTGAACAGAAATTGAAGGACTGTTTGGATGGCCTTTCGATAGGTCCACGGCCGTTTGATCCATGGTATACATTTGGAGATGATCGTTACTTTGATGTATTAAATCGTTCATTGACTTTCCAAAATGATCGTACAGTAGATCTTTGGTCAGATTATTACGACATTGATTTAGATTCAAATGGAAATCGAACTAATGCAGATTCGTCAGATCCATCTACTTGGACTGGAGGAGGGGGTAATGGAACTACAAACCCCAATAATCCGACGGATTCAACTGACGATGATGTAGAAGAAAACAATAGTATTACTTCTGAGGAGCTACCTCTTTTATTGCCCACTTTCGGCCCGTTTGGAGGAGTACAACACCCTACAAATTCCTCCTTGGAGAAGGGGATTCATATTGAAGAATGTGTGACTAATCCAGAGTCTAATGGAGATGGCCGGGTCAGAGGATGTGGTTCACTAGTTATCCTTTTATCAGAAGGAGATGGCTGTTTCGTAGAGTATTGGCCAGATGATTTGACTACTGCTTCCTGGATTGTTCATGACAACGATTGCTCAGATGATACGAGTTGGGTGCATGTACATGCAGGAATCAGCGAATCCTCAGCAGAAGGTGAATGGCCAGTAAGTAGATTAGATCCGTCATATATCCCAGGGGATGCAATTACTTTTCCTGGAATGTCGTGCGAAGATCCCATCGTAGTGCAGGCTCTTGTTGTGGGCGAGAATCCACCGATAAGAGGTGATGATGAGAGAATAGGGGATTGGACCTGTCGTGATGCCCATAATTGGATGATGCCAGTCGAAATTCATGAAAATGACCCTTCACCTCAAGGTGAAGAAGTTTCAGCATTGACCGAAGAGGTATGGTATTGGATTGCAATTCTAGCAACTTTGGGAATTCTCGCTGGTTCAGTTATTGTAATTGTTCGAATGAAATCAAACGCTCCTCAACAACTGATTAATCTGAGAGATGAGAAGAGCCGTTCTTCTAATCAAATAGGGGAACTTCTTGAAAATGAATCAGAAGAATAAGCCCTAATCTAGAGACCAAACAACTCCGTCGGACGTATCTTTGACTGTTACTCCCATCTCAGAAAGAGCATCTCGAATTTCATCCGCCGCCGTCCAGTCTTTCGCATGCCTTGCAATTGATCGTCGAGCTAGAAGACCTTCCACTTCGTCCTGAATTGCAATTCTTTTGGGGTCCAGTCGCGGGTCATAAATCGCTTTGGCTATTTCTTTCGTAGGTAACACTCCCAAAATTGAACCTGCTATTTCTTCCATCCAATTGATAGAGAATATTGCAAATGAAGCAGTATCTGTTTCATCGATTTCATCTGAGTTTAGAACTTCTGAGATGATCCTTGCACCTGCTTGCACCTTGGATAATGCAAGTCTACTGTTTAGGTCATCATCCAATGCTCGAGCCGCTTCTTCAGCTAGAGATTCTACAATCCCTATTTTTTGAATCAAGTATTCTGCTGATGTACTATCTCCCTCAGGTAGTGGGGGTAGTGGGGCCAAGGCCTCTCCAAGTTCGGAAGAAATGATTGCTTGCCCATATGTTTCAGAGATTTTACGTTGATTTCCCTTTGCATCGTTCAACAATTGTTCACTAACGTCGATGGGATTTCTATAATGGGCGTTTAGGAGTGCATATCTCAAAACTATAGGCTCATAAATTTTGAACGCATCAGTAACGGTCCAAAAATTTCCTAGACTCTTACTCATTTTTTCTCCATCCACTCTTACAAATCCGTTATGCATCCAAATGCCAACTACTGGTTCTTTACCAGTACAACATTCTGATTGGAAAATTTCGGCTTCATGATGAGGGAATCTTAGGTCAAATCCGCCCCCATGAATATCGAAGGATTCTCCAAAGTGATGTAGACTCATTGCACTACACTCGATATGCCATCCAGGTCGACCCTTTCCCCAAGGTGAATTCCAAGCTGGTTCTCCTGGTTTGGCTGCTTTCCAAAGCGCGAAATCATTGTGTTCTCTTTTATCGGATTTATCAAGTCGTCCTGAACCGCCTGCTTGCACGGCTTCGATGGTATTCCCAGTAAGTGTTCCGAATTTCTCAGGAGCAGATGAAACTGAGAACCAAACCCCATCTGAAGAAGTATATGCATGTCCTTTTTCAATCAATTTCTCAATCATTTTGATGATTCCCTCTAGGTGTTCTGTTACTCGTGGATAATGATCTGCACGTTCTACACCAAGAGTGTCCATGACTCGATAGTAATCCTCTATGTTGCGGTTAGCAACTTCAAGAAATTCGATTCCTTCTTCATTTGCAATGTTGATTATTTTATCATCAATATCCGTGAAATTTTGAACATAATCTACATCATATCCCGATGCTTCTAGCCACCGGTGAAGAAGATCGAAAGCGATGTAGCACCGTGCATGGCCTAGGTGGGAGGGAGAATATGGTGTAATGCCGCAAACATACAACTGAACTTTACCCGGAACTGCAGGATGGAAGGCAACCTTCTCTTTCCTGCGAGTATCATAGAGGTGTAGGGTCATGTCCTCCTCATCCCTTGGGTGGCACACTTCATCATAAATGCGTGCGAACTTAATTCCATTAGGGGCCTGTAACAAAAATTCAAACCAAAGAAAACATTACGTTATCGTATGGACCAAGCATTCAAGCGAATTTTAGTGACGGGGTGCACCGGTTTTCTTGGTCGACAAGTTACTCATGAGTTCCTTTCCCGAGGTTATTTTGTTCGTGGAACAACTCGAACTCCCAATGAATTACATCAGCAAATATTGGATGATTTTGATGCAGGTTCATCGTTCGAACTTCGTTGTCTTGACTTGTTATCTGATGAAGGTTGGAATGAAGCGATGAATGATATCGATGCGATAGTTCATACCGCTTCACCATTTTCAGCACATGAACCAAAAGATGAGCAAGAATTGATTAAACCTGCAAGGGAAGGAACCTTACGTGTTTTGACTCATGGGTATCAGGCAGGAATACGAAAGTTTGTGATTACTTCATCAACTGCAGCTATTGCAGGGGCAACTCCAACAAGCCGAAACAAAACATATACTCACAATGATTGGACTGATTTAGATCGTGCAAATTCTGCCTATACAAAAAGTAAAACTTTGGCTGAACAAGCAGCATGGGATTTTGTTGAATCACATCCTGAATCAGTATTGACTACTGTAAATCCGAATGTGATTTTTGGGCCATTGCATAGTGGGACTTCAGGGACGTCATTGAGAATCATTGAATCAATTATCGATAGTTACTATCCAGGATTCCCTAAAATCAGCTTTGCTCCTGTTGATGTGCGTGATGTTGCTTGGATGCATGCTGAAGCAATTGAGAATTCCAATCTAAATGGTGAACGATTGATGATGGCGACATCACCAATCACGATGCCAGAGATAGCCGGGCATCTGAAATCAAATGGTTGGAATGTTACTACGCGGGCACTTCCTAATTTTGTAGTTAAATTGATGGCTTTGTGCATCAAAGAAGCCCGTTTAGTATCTCGTGGTCTTGGGACAACGAATTATTACGATTGTGCAAATACTGTAGAAAAGTCTGGATGGGTGTCTAAATCACACAATGAAATGATTCTCTCAGCTGCGGATTCATTGAATTTAAGATGATTATTCTGAATCAAGCATTCCATTTTTCCTTGCCCATCTAAAGGATTGAACGCATGCATATGTGTAGGTTCCACCAAGGACTAGCAGTAGCGCATGAGAAATGATCAAGATACCAGAGGAATCTCCATCCATCAGAATCATCGGTAATCGCAGTCCGCCTAAGGCGCATAGGAGTCCAAAGATTACAGCGATGTGCATAAACAGTTTCCGACGCGAGGGCATCTGTGCTGCTGCTGACCCCATAACTGCGATTGGTGTGCCCATGATAGTAGGGATCAAGGCTGTGGGACTGGCCATATCGGAAATCACGTACGCTGCAACTCCCCAAGCAGAGAGTATCCCTCCGACCAAAATCGACATTAGTGGCATCTCTATTCCGAACATCTTGTATGACATATTCATCGTCTCCTTCAACCGTATGCGTAAGTAATTCCAAAGCCGCCGCGGGGATGGTTCCAACTCAATGCACCGTCGGTACACATGAGGAAGCAAGTTCCACATTCAACACAATCTTCGTATTGGAATTTCATTTCTTCCAAGCCTACATCTCGGAACATATAGCACTGTGCGGGGCATCCCCAAACACACATCATGGAATCACAATCACCACATTTCTTTGTATCTACAATGATATGTGCATGCTCGTGTTCATCGACATTATATGCAATTAATCCTAGTCCATTTTTGACATCATATTCAAAGAGCCCAAATTTTGTTTTCTCGTCCATATTATCACCTCATTTGTTTACAGTTTGCGGCCCATCAACCCTAATCTGATTAAATTTAGTAGCCCCATGCCTTTCTTAGTTTTCTTATCTTTTCGTCGCATCTCTTTTCTTAATTTACGAGCCTGCTTTTCAACAGTGATTTTTTCCTCGCCTATTTCACGAACAACTCGGTTGAACATTTTGCCCATGAATTTTGGCACCCAAGTATAATTTGCATCGTCTGCGAGGAATTTTGCTGTTGTTTTGAAACGTTTTAGATCTCGCATTACGTATGAAGAATCAAGATCTTTCCTGTACTGTCCCAGTGATTTTTTACTGTAATCTCCTGATTCGATACATTTGGCAATTACTTTAGCCGCAAGTTTTCCAGAATGAATTGAATAATTTTGCCCCTGAATTACTGCTCCATTTGAGTAAACAAGTCCAGCAGCATCTCCAATTACAACAGCGCCATCTCTCACTAGGCGAGACGGCATCCGATCTAGCCCATACTCGGGAACTAAATGGGCACCATATTCTACCGATTCTCCACCGCTAATTAGGGGGGCAATCGCTGGATGGCTCTTGTACGCTTCTAACATATCATAGGTATGAATTCCTGAAGGTAGGCTATCTAACTGAATTACTACGCCGATTGAGACTGTATCGCGATTAGTGTAAAGCCAACCACCTGCTCTAGGAACTTGACCCGCAGTCACAGGGTATTCTTCCCATGCCTTTTCAGCCATATCGTCGTAAATGGCTAATGCGGCTTCCATTGCCATTCCACTTGGAGGTCGTTCATCGTCACCCGAAAAACATCCGAATCGGCTGTTAATTACATCTTCACCAAGATGAATTACTTCCTTGACGCCCAAGATAATTCCATGGCGAGATTGAGCATGCAGCATCGTATCGAACGCGTATGATCTAGTCAGAATTGAATTACTGCCTTCTGCAATTACAACCACATTACTGGTCATTACTTCTCCATCTTGAACAATTCCACAGATTTTCCCTTCACGGATTGCATTGACTATCTCTGGATCGGCATTGTCAATCTTCCACTTTTGATTATCTCCCCTTCCAGAATCTTCGGCTGGAGAAGTCAAGTCTCTTGCTGAATATGATGTGTGGTCAAGTCCATCGATATGTAGTTGATCAATCTTGATTCCTGGCATGATGAAAACGCCCGCTTCTTCCAATTTTTCAGCAAACCAAGAGTCTGTTTTTGCACGAAGCACACTCCATCCTGTTCTCATTGATGGTTCTTCTGTGCCTCCAATTCCATCCCAAGAAGCAAATTTACCTTCCATAATAAACGCATCTTCAGAGGACAAGAATCCAATTTTTTTGTGGTTAATGTATCGTTCTATACCGGGGTTATCCATCTCCCAGTTTGGAAAAATATCCTCCAGGTCATCGAGTTCTCGCCCCCATAAAATTCCGCCGGATAGATTTTTGGCACCAATTGGTTCACCTCTATCTACTACGAGGATTCTATCTCCTTCTACACCTTCTTTGAGCAATTGTGCTGCACAAGCCATTCCAGCCATCCCGCAACCGATGATGATGACATCGAAGTCTGCTTCTTCACTCATCCCATCCTCACCCAGTCCAATGCACTAGCATATTGCCCTTGAATGTCACCATCTCTCTAACTTTCCATCTTCTCTGAAATTAGTAATGGATATTGGCGAAGTACCCGAGCGGAAAGCGATGCGGCGCGCAGATGCCCCAGGCAAAGCCATCCTTTTTGGCGAACATGCTGTGCTTTATGGGGCGCCAGCAATTGCAATAGCTGTAGACCTGCGAGCCTCATTTTCTGCTGTGGAATCAGATAGGTGGCGCCTCAATGGAGAGGATTTCAAACCGGTGGAAAATCCATATCTAAGCCCCCTTATTTCTGAATTTGGAGATTTCGAATCCCCGTTATCATTGACTATCGAAAGCGACATCCCAATTGCCGCGGGGCTTGGTTCTTCGGCGGCATTGTCTGTTGCATCTGCATTAGCAATTTCTTCACATTCCCAGTCACCAGAGAAATTAGCACGGGCGGCTCATCGTGCGGAAGCCTTGGCTCAAGGCGGAAGAGCGAGTCCTACGGATACTAGCACTTCTGCGTTAGGAGGAGCGGTAATTGTAGCTCCCTCCATCATCAAATCCCTAGAACATCAATGGAGTATCGATATGGATGGCCCCGATGGAACCAAACATTGGGATGTACATTCCTTACCAATTCCTGAGTCCCTTGCTGAAGTCCCAATCGTAATTGGATATACTGGAATACCTTCTTCAACTAGAGAAATGGTTGAAGGTGTTGCGGCTAGGATGTCTTCAGTATCCTTCAGATTATCTATGGATGATGTTTCAAATCTTGCACGTTCATCCATTGATTTGCTGAAGACTGGAAACCCCTCATTGATTGGAAATGAAATGATTCGTTGCCATGATCTTTTACGAGAAATTGGTGTCTCATCTCCAGAGTTAGATAATCTGATTGACGCGGCCCTTCCTTTTTCGTATGGAGCCAAATTGACGGGAGCTGGAGGAGGGGGGTGCATCATTGCATTAGCAACTGATCCGAATGCCTGTGCTGCAGCCATTATTGAAGCAGGAGGAATTCCATTCATCACTTCTTTTGCGCAACGAGGAGTTCAGTTAACAATAACATAAATCTAGAAATTTCACCGACACTTTTCTTCACACTTGTTTATATACTCCTGATAAATCCCCTATTATATGAGCGATGAAGACCGATTAGTAGTAGTGAACGTAGTAGCAAGCACTAGAGTTGCTGAAGAATTAGACCTCCCTGAAATTGCAATAGAATTGAATTGCGAATATGAGCCGGAACAATTCCCTGGTGTCGTATACCGAGTTACAGATCCACGTTTGGCAATTCTAATGTTCCGTTCTGGTCGTGCAGTATGCACTGGTGGAAAAAATGAGCAGAATATCCATACCGGAATCGAGAGAATGATTGCTGATTTGAGAGCCGCAGATATCGAGACTTGGAATTTAGAGGACGTGAAAATTGAAGTCCAAAATATGGTTGCAACATACGCTCTGCATTATCCAGAAGATTATGATGGAATTTCCAAAGACGTTGATCAGCGAATGAAGATTGTCAAGGATCCGGGTCACAAGGACTCCAATAGTGGTGGCTGGCGTGCTCCAACACCTGAAGAAGTAGATTTGCCTGATGAGGAAAGCCCTCTGACTACTCTTCCGGTTGGTGAACCATTAGCAGGTCTTCCACGCCATTTGAATCTCAATCATTTGACTTTCCATCTTCCCTTTGATAAGGTAGAATATGAGCCGGAACAATTCCCTGGCCTGATTTACAGAATCGATTACCCGAAGGTTGTTTGTCTGATTTTTGGTAGTGGAAAGATGGTGATTACAGGTGCACGTCATAAGGACGAGATTCTAGAAGCGATTGAATTCATCAAGGATGAATTGGCCGATTTGCTCTACGAATGATAGTTTATTCTTGAGCGATTGGTTGATACACAGCCGAATGGCTGTAGGTGCATGGTGGCTTCAGCAGTAGTGCCCTCACGAAGGTCGGCGCTGTTCATTGTTCTTATTTTTCTACTATCTTCTCAATTGGCGTTATTTCAATCGCCAGACCCTCTTGACGACATAGAATCTTCGTTACACGTTATGGGAGTTAGGAACGCCCAAGGTTCAGTTGATGTTCCTGAATGGGCAGTTGGAGATGTTTGGACATATGATGCATTTTTCGATGTTCAAGAATTAATTTCATCCGGCGCCCCCGGTTCAAATGTGGGTATTCTTCGAGGAACCCTTACGAAGGAAGTGATTGATACCACGATTATGATGATCGAGAATCAATCGACAATCGTTTATGTCGTTGAATCATCTGGGACATTTCAGAAAAATGGAATCTCAATTGTTACAGACCAAGCTACTGTTACTGGTGATCTAAGAGTTGTTTTTGAATCGGATGAACTGGTAAGAGCTTCAGATTTAGGTCAAATCACGTATAATATGGATTTGGATGTTGATTTACGTAATATTCCATTCCCAATTAGCATCATTACAGGATCAACTCTTGATTTAGCAGATCTTTCGATTGGGACACAATATTCGCCACCTAAGGAGTATTACGATTTTCCTATGGCAGTTGGAGAATATTGGAATACAAGTGTGACGTTAAGCACCACTTGGTCCGGTTCAGTGTATCAAAATCTCTTTGAATTACCTGCGGATTCTGACGATCAAAGTACGGAATCTCATGGAGTAACTTCGGTAGGCAATCCAGGTGTAGGATATAGTGGATGTGCGTCTTCTCTCAATGCAACATCGTTCAATTCTACTGGAGCGGTCACGGGATTCAAATGGTATTGTCCTACTGCTAAGGGAGAAGCATGGTGGCATCAGGAACTAGAGTTGGGTCTCCAGATTGATTTCAAGCTTCTAACATATACTCCTGCTACACGTGACCCGACTATTTCAGTTGAGACAGTCTTCCCAGCGTGGCCTCTAAATTCGAATATGGGGGCATGGGTCAATTTGACGGATCCATCCACTGGGTCACCTTTAGGGAATCAAGGAGTTCAATTCAGATACGAGTCTACTGGCGATTATCGTGCATTGACTACATCCACTAATGGTAGTGCATATGTTGAGTTCGACACAGGTGCGTGGCCTGATCCTTCTCCGACAACATATGATTACGCTAGTCATGGGGTGATTGGTTGGGCATCTGCCACTAAGTCAGTAGGCGTTTCTACTATGATATTGGATGAAAATTTGGTGGAAATAGACTTGGCTGCCTCGTCATCAGGTGTTTCAGTATCTCGTATTAGAGATGGTGTTTCCGAGCAATTGAATTCAGTTACTGGTTTCAATTCAGTACCTAGTGATGTTCTTGAATTTTCAATACCTGTTCGAAATGAGGGTATTCTTACTGCCCCCGCTACTGAACTCGAAATTACTTCTCCAGATGGTAGTTCATCTAGAGTCAATATTCCCAGTTTACCTGCAAGAAGCGAGGTCCGTGTAGATGTACAATGGACAGTTCCAGTGGGTCAAACAATAGGAAACAGCCTTCTTCAATTTGAGGTTGATCCTGATGTGTTGGTAACTGCAGATGCGAATCGAAGTAACAATGCAGATGTGTTCAATATTTTTGTGGGACGTCTCCCAATTGCAGAGTTATCTGAAATGACTAGTTTTTACACACTTACAACTGTAGTTTTAGATGGTTCGTCCTCTTATGACCCTGATGGGGCTTCTGAAATTCTCTGTACTTTCAGAGTCCACGATCATCTCGCAGTTGACGACAATGATGGCGATCCGAATGATGGGATCATCACACGAACAATTTTCACTGATTCCCCCGATGATTGTGTGCTAGAATGGTCCTGGGACGATGATGGAGAATATTTGGTAGAGTTCGGAATAATTGATGACGAACTTGATTCTGCTAATACAAACATGACTGTTGTGGTGCTAAACCGTGCACCTGAGGTGGTTCTATCTTCAGATAGGTCTAGTGTTCCTGTAATGGATCCAATCACATTCAACGCATTCCAACACAGTGATGCAGATACGATGACTCCTGAAGCTCCCGTCGACTTCCTCTGGGAAGCCGATTGTGATCAAGGGAGAGTAACTCAACTTTGCACTGTTGTTCCAATGGTAGAAGGGATTTACACCATGAGGGCCACAGTGACTGATGACGATGGAGCAGTAACTTCCGGTAGCCATAGTATCAATGTGACTAACATCGCACCGTGGAATGCTACGATCTCTGCTGCGGACGAAAATGGTAATTCCATTGAAGTTGATTCTCAAATGGTTTGGCATGTTTTAGAAGATCAACCTATAGTTTTCACAGGTACTGCTCAAGATTCATCCAACGATGTCCCATCGTTAAGTTATGAATGGTGGCCAGATGTTGAAATTGATACTTCCAATTCAACTATTGATAGTGAAGCAGGTGCTAGTTCTTCTCATACTCATTCGTATTCCACTCATGGAATGCACGTAGTGCAGATGCAAGCTACTGATAACGATAATCTTCGAACTAATGTCGCCAGTGGTTGGCTTCAAGTTCAAAATGTGCCACCTACAATTGATTCATTCCCTACAATGTTACCAATAGCTGAGGATCAAGTTCTTTCTGTAACCGGTTTATTCCACGATACAGCTTCCGATATCGATACTCTTCATGCATGTTGGGACATTAATCCTTCATCCAATACTGATTCTGTAGGTTCTGCAGAGGATGATTGTGATGTTGAAGGTGCAGATTTGGCATATTCATGGCCAGATGCGGCCACAGCTCCGTCTCAGGTGGTTTTCCATGTGACTGATGATGATGGAGAGAGAGCTGTTGAAATGCTAAATATTACAATTCGAAATCTTCGACCTAAAGGTGCCATTAACATGACTGAAGGGCCCTTTGAAGTGGGTCAGGATATTGTTTTCAGTGCTGAAGGAACTACCGATTCTACCCTCGACATGATGCGCTTAACATATCGATGGGATTTCAATACTGGAGTTGATAGTGATGATGATGGGTTCACAGAAAACGATATCGAAGATGAGGGCTTTAGCGTAACACATGTGTTCAATGAACCAGGAACGTACATTGTACGATTGACTGTAGGAGATGAATCAGAAGAGGACTCTGTTGATGTTCAAGTGATAGTTGAGGATACCAGTATTCTTGGTGGTTTACTAGATGTCGGATTTGGTGGAGCAAGCGCCACGACAGCGATTATTCTGATATTAGTAGTGGTTTTACTTTCACTTCTTGTTGGAATTGGAATGATGAGGCGAGGAAGTGGAAGTGACTTTGAGTCTTATGGGGCTACATCTGCTCTACATTTGGGAGGAGCCCAGCAGCCTTCTATGCCTAGTGCTCCACCTCCTAATTACGCGTTTAATGAAGAGGCAAGTAGTGGCCCTCCAGTTCCTGCCGAGGGTCTTCCGTCAGGTTGGACTATGGAACAATGGAATCACTATGGTCAACAATGGTTAGATGGTCAACAGCAGACAGTTTCAGATCCAGTTGAACCTGCTTACGTTGCTCCAGTTGAACCTGCTTACGTTGCTCCAGTTGAACCTGCTTACGTTGCTCCAGTTGAACCAGTTACGCCTGCCGCCCCGTCAATGGAATCAATCTCCCCTGCGGTAGGCAAGACTCGTGAAATTGAAGAATTAGCTCAAACAGATATTCTAGATTTTGATTTGTGATAATATGGTGGATATTTTCAGACTACTTGGTCTCCCATCCCCTACATCTAGCAGTTCACAAAAGGGAAGTGAGCAATCAGAAATCCCATCATCTTCAGGTCCAACCACGGTTCCATCTCCCGATTCAACAGAATTCTTGGACTTATCCTCCGTTCAATGGGCGAAGAAGGCAGGTGCTATCACTCCTGATCGCCATTTGAGATACATCCAACCAGATGATAGGCATACCATCCCTCATTCTGAGATTTCTGAGCGTTTAAGGGAGGGTGATGTCGTCATTGTAGATTTGCGTAGATTAGCACATATGGATGCTCAGAAAAGTGCATGCCGTCGTAGAATTCAGGAGATTGCTAATGATTTGTCTATACATGCTTTCGTTCTTGATAGTTCAGAAGATTTGATACTTGTTCCAGGTGTGGGAATTTCTGTTGATGTTGATCGCCATATTTTAGGTATTGAAACCGATTTAATTTGATTGAAAATCTTGTATCTTTTGATTCCAAGATGTTGATTGAATCCCCCCCAGTAGGTTGTTTGCGATTTGTGCTAGAATTGAACTTGATTCAATATCCTCAATATTACTTGATGACGGTTTAATTATTGAATCAACACTCAGTATTACCCACTCTGCAACTGAACCTAGGGGCAATGGATGGCATTCTACCAAAGTTGTCTCTATTGCTGCAATTGCTAGGCCGGGTACTGTAACTCCTCCTTCAATCGTAGTTACTGCTTCTATTTCACTCCATTCTGATTCGCCTCTAGGGAGGGGTGTAGCAGTTTTTTCAATAATCTGTGCTGATTTCTCATTTGAAGGTAGAATTGCGAGGGTCGCTTTCCTTGTTTCCTTCAGATTTAGCAGTGTATCTCGTGGCCTACCCTCTCGATTACTCGAGAGACTCATCCCAATTAATGGAGGAGTATTGGAGATGACTGAAACCGAACTCATTGGTGCAAGGTTTGGTTCACCATTGGATGAAATTGTAGAAACTAGTACCAATGGCCTAGGTGAAATAATGGCTGAAAGCCACCTAGTTCTTTCTTGATGGCTCATTTCTTCTAGATTAATGACTTCTGAACCCAATTCTAGACTAATTTCATCTCCTGAATCAAACCAATCATCTAATTCTCCTCGAGAAATTTCTTCGGAAGCGTGTGCAGTAAAATCACGATACGCTTGCCATCGAGAAATTTCTTCGTCCTCCCCACCTCTTTCCTTTTTCCGTTGAATAGATTCATCTGCATATACAATGCAACGTTCTAGGAATTGAATGACATTTTGTTTCGAATCATTATTCATTCAATTGCCCCTATTATTCGATATCTAAAATTTTCAGAATGCGCCCTACATGCCCAGTAGCTTTCACTCCTCTTCCTAGCCATTGGATTAGCCCATCCTGATTGATGATAAATGTGCTTCGAATTGCCCCTATGTACACCTTCCCATAGTTCTTTTTCTCCCCCCATGCTCCGTATAATTGGTGGATTTCTGTTTCTGAATCTACAATTAAATCAAAATTCAAGGATTGGGAATTAATGAAACGAGTATGGCTTGCTGCGGAATCTCTTGAAACACCAACAACTGTCCAATTTTCATCGTTTAATTTGGTTTTAGCATCACGAAAATCACATGCTTGAGTAGTGCATCCAGGAGTACTGTCCTTTGGATAAAAATAGAGGATGACTCCTTTTTGTTTCAATGCGTCTGATAGGGTCCACTCACTTCCATCTTGGAGTGTTGCAGTAAAATTAGGGGCTATATCTCCAATCTCTGGTCCGTCCATACTCTCTGCACCTCCTTCGACATAGTCAACCCTGTGATTCTATTTCGGGTCCTTTTCAGTGAAATCTACGATTTGTATTGCATCATCGGCAAGTTCCGAAATACTCCTTCGTCCATCTCGTCTACGAATTACTAGGCCTAATTCACTCATTCGAGTAACGGCTGCCACTCTCCTAAGTTGTAGTATTGATTTAGTCCAATTGAATGTGGTGCCTTCTCCAAATTTCCTTACCATCCTAGCATCCAATCTGTCGTTGCCAACAGATCCACCCCTCATGCCATCGATTATCGTTCTCATAATTTTCCATTCCATTGGCAATCGATGATGAATGGAACCTAGAATCAAAGTTCTTTCTAGAGGGCTGAATGGCCCTTCATGAGCTAAATCTCTATCGATTATTGGATTTGGTAAACGAGCTAAATCTACTCCATGAGGGGTTAATCTATGACCTTCTGAATCTTTTGAGGACCATCCAATGATTTCCATTGCTGAGAGTTTCATGGACCCACCTGGGGCTCCAATCATCCAATTTACTGTTCTACCTCTTGCATCATCATCTAGGTGGCTGAATCCTGCAGCTAGTCGTTCGCCTCTACCTCTTCCATATCTATCGTCTTCCAATGCCAATATTGCTCCGTTGAGTTGCAACATCTGATTCAATGCGGCTCTAAATTCTCCATCTGGCACAGATCGTTTTGTTTTGCTAGACATTGACCACAAGAGTCGGAGAGCATGTTTCATCGGTAATAATCGGAGTAAACCGGTGGGCAACATTTCATCTTCTAATCGCCCTATATTCGCCCCCGTCATCGGCTCCCCTCGAATAGAATCGAGTTGCAAGGACTCCCTGTTCCCCAAATCTCTCTCTGCTAGATGATCTCCGGCCTTTGATCTCCTATCCCATGCTCTTTCAGCAAGGCCAGATATGTTCTTGTTTCCAACTCTCGGAAGTTCATCACCACCTTCTCTTTGATTATCTGTTAATATTGAATTTGCACTTTGAATTAACCAATCTTCTACGTTCATTCCATTGCTTTGAGCGGCTTGAATCCACTTGATTAGGCGTTCATCCTCTACTGAAAGAGTGACGTCAACCATGTGCTTCCCATATTATCATTCATTATGAATGATTCTATTATATTGAATTATATTGCATATAATGATTATAATGAGTAGAAAACGAATTGCTAATAGTGAGTATTGTAGAATAATAATTGGGAAGACGATAGATATTAAGATAATGAATCAAAAACGATTCACTAGTATTCATTCAACATCGAAGAAACATACTTCTTGTGGTGGATCTCCACTGCTGATTTGCCCTTTGAACTCACGTGGGCTCCCATCCACTGTAACTAGAATGTTGAATTCTGTTACGTCGTTTGAATCGTGTTTCTCAAAATGCTCAACAAACACGCGAAATCGTCCTTGAGGGGCATCTTTTTCCCAGAATACATTCTCTACAGGTTCGTCTGAGTTTCCGCTTTCATTCATGTCGATATCTAAGCGGCCACCACAGTTTGAGATTTTATTATCGAATGAAATTCGTTCACCGCTGGGGCAAACAACTGATAGGTCCAAATCGTTCTTATTGAACCAAATCAAACTGACCTGTACTTCTCCAGTTGCAGCGCCTTCTCGTCCAAGGCGTTCTGCGAAAACGTCCTCCTGTTCTGCCTCAACCTCAGTACCAATAACTTCTACATCGTCCAGATGGGGCGCTGAAGGTAAATCGCTAGCTTCTGCTTCCTCCTCTTCTTCTGCAACTTCCTCGAGAATTGTTTCTTCAACTTCGGGTTCTTCCTCTTCTTCCAAAATTGGACCAGGGGATGATGTTGGCATAGATGAGCTAGAAGTGGTCGTGTTTACTTCTACGCTTCGATCCAGTTGTTTTCTAGGGCGCCTGAGACCTTTGTCGATTAGTGGTGCAGGAAGTGAGGCCATTGATGGAAGCAATGCCCTCCGGGCATCTCCTCGAATTATTCGGTAGATTCCTTGGAGGGAGCCCACTGTCAAGGTGGCTATGACGGCTCCACTGACGGGGTCCATAATGAGCCTGAGGGAACTTGAAGTATGTCTTCGTTTCGTTTGAATTAGGATTGAATGAAAGAATGTAATGTGCGGTTCCTTCATATTCCTCCGGGAACTGGTTATGGGATAGCGGAGGCCATGCAATGACTGCACGTTTGGGTAGAAAGGCTAGAAGATACCTCCGTCGTATCCAGAAGGCCCGTATCTTGCAAGACCTTCAGTTCATTGCGAACGAAATTCAAACAGAGGTTGATTCTCGTTCTGTGAATTTTGAAGAAGCCAATCATTTGGGTAATCGAATCCAAGAAAGGGCAGATTTGATTGATGAGAATGGGTTGGTGTATGCAATTAGTGACAGGGACACATATCGTAGGACTTTGGAGATTTATCTCAAAGATGGATTGCTTACCCGTACAGAGCAGATGTTGCTGTGGGATGAGCGTAGGAAACTTGGAATTAGTGAAGAAGAACATACTCGGTTGTTGGACAAGTTAGTTTCATTGTATCGGGGGCAAGGTCGCTCAATCAGGATTCAGAAGTCTTCTGGAGGTAGTTCCTGATGAAGATTTTTCAGTCGATTATTCTGGTATTATTATTGCTAGTTTCTTCTTTGGGACAATTAGCGATTTACAACCTTGATGAACCACAGTCATTTACTTCTGGACGTTCAGTAGATATTTCTGTAGATTTAGTAGAAATAATTTCACCTTCTTCAGTAATTGGCGGAACACATACATTGGCAGAGGGGACCCAAGTAGTCAGAGTTAGAATTGTAAATCTTGGAACTACTACAGCAACTGGTACATTAGAACTCAATGTAGGGGTGAATTCAGGAGCGCCATCTGTGGTTGATTCTGTTTCATTTACTTTAGCTGGAAGTACTTCTGAGACTCATCTAATGGAATGGGTGCAACCTTCTGGGACGGCAGACGTTTTTGTAGTTGCTACAGCGGGTTCTGATTCCGATCCAGCAAATGATCAATTCACAATCCCCGATACTCTCACCGTCCTAGATACCTCTGATTATCTCATTGTTTCCGATACTCTCCCCAATGATGGCGCAATTATTGGTAGGGATATGTGGCATGGTGATTGGGTATTCTCAAACACGGGCAATATCCCATTTACTGCGGAAGGACAATTGATTCTAACACCTGCTTCCGGTGGCTCAAATATCGATGTAACATCTAGTGTTACTCATGCACCTCCTGGTTCTATTTCGGCCAATGCAGGAAATTCCGTAGTGAACCTATCCTTCGACGGTTCTCCTTTAACTGGTACATACACGTTAAGCGGGCTGTTTGAGATTACTTTTGACGATGGCTCGACTGCCGATATACCCATCTCTTCTCGGAATATAGTGTTGACAGATTCCCATGCGACTCTGACTCCTCCGTCAAATATTTCGGTTGACCCAGGTAGTGGAACCGGCCTCCTTTTCATTGTTCAGAATGTCGGTTCTACTTCAGATACTTACTCTGTAGAATATAGTAATGTTTCAGGGTGGGTGGACCCCTCCACGCTACCTCTTACAATAAACAATCTTGCAGCCAATACCGGTGCCCCAATCAATGTCCCTGTTGATGTCCCGATAACCGCAAATCGATCAGATGTGGAGACTGTCACTGTTTACGTGAACAGTACCACTACCGGTGTGAGCGTTTCTGCTAGAGCATCAGTTCTAGCAGGAGATCTCTTCCAGTCGGACTTACAGAGCAATGGTAGTCTAGTCTACATTGATCCAGGTTCATCAGTAGTCGTTGATTACACACTGGTCAATACAGGAACATCTCCCGCACATTTTGATTTAACAGCTGGGCTTCAAGAAGAACCCAACGGTTGGTTAGTCGAAATTGATCCGGAGATGACTGATTTAGTTTCACCGGGAAATACTAGGGCAGTCACAATCACAGTCTCTGCTCCAATATTGGAATCCCCTCTTGATCCAGAAGCCAAGATTTCCGCAGGAAATAGATTGCACCTCCGCGTGACTTCTACGCCAGTAGAAGGAAATGCAGCCCTTACTGCATCAAATATTACCGATATCGAGGTTCGTCCATCAGTTAGTGTCTCGATGAATCCTTCTGTAGATGAATTGGTATTTTCGACAGCAGATTTAGAGGAGGGGGATGTCTTTGATTTATTTGATTTGGAAGTTATTTTGTTGAGTAACTTTCCATCGGGTACAATAGGTTCCGCAGTCGTGAATATTACCTCTTCCCCAACTTCATTTAGTTCTGTAGATGGGGCGTCTTATGGAGCCCAAGAAATTTTGAGATGGAACTCTACAGTAGCACCTGGTTCTGTAATTTTAAATCTTGGAGAATCACGAACTGTAGTCACTTCCGTACTTGGTCCTAATGATGCCCTTCCTGCTGCTGGGATTCTGAATTTCACTCTTTCAGCCACGACATCTTTGAGTGGTATGGTAGGCATCACTTCTCCTGAGACAACTGCCTCATTCAGAGTAATTATTGAAACTGTGATTGATGGCGAGTTAGAAGATAGCCCACTTGTCGCAGGAGTTCCTGGAGTAGAGAACAATGCCACATTGATCCTTACCAATAATGGAAATGCTCTTGCAGATTATACTCTCTCTAGTCCCGGTCTTCCAAATTGGGTTGTGAATCTAACTCCAAACGCAGTCACTGCATTAGCACCTGAAGTTGGCACATGGCCCTCTGGAATAGATTCAGTGTTTCAAAATGTCGTGGTCACAGCCACTCCTCCTACTGATGCTAGAGCTGATATCGTTCACGAGATCGAAATTTTGGTATTCGATGGAGAAGGTAGATTTGTAGATAATGGATCCGCTAGATTTGTTCTTGATGAAGTGATAGGTGCTTCGATAGAACCCGATGAAATGTACATTGAAGTTCCTTCTGAGGGTACACAAACAGCAAGTTTCCAAGTCAGGAATTTGGGTAATTCTCTTCAGACATATGATATTTCAACAGGAAATTTTGTTGGTGGAACTGATTTCACAGTTGGTGCACCTAACAGTGTAACATCTGATCCTGGGGCAAACATCACTCTAACACTCGATGTTACTGCATTAAGTAGTGCTAGAGCCGATTCAACCTATTCGTTTCAACTAATTCTAGAACATTCTGGTATTGAACAGGACCGTTTGACGGTGCGAGTAGGAATTGAGAAGGTACATGATCTTCGATTATCTCATGATTCTTCTTTTGAGGCAATTCCTGGGGAAACGTTGACCCTGCCTGTAACAATTGAGAATCAAGGCAATCTTCGAGAAGTAGGTTCATTCAACCTATCTACTCCTGCCGGTTGGATACAATCATCAGATGCGATCGACATCTTGCCGGGGGAAACCATTTCCGGATTGTTAGTTTCCCTCACTGTTCCTGCTTTGGATTCAGAAGAGGTCCCTATGGCTGGGCAAGTGTATACCATCCCAATTCTTGCAATTAATGCAACGGATAATCTAACCATCGGAGAATCCACTGTGACTGTTACAATCAAACCGGTATTCCAACTTGTGATGGCTTCGTATCCAATACGAATTGCAAGTATCCCTGGCGAATCTAGAGATGTAGCATATCTAATGAGGAATGCAGGGAATGATGCAGTTATTCTCGATGTTACTTGTTTATTGGACGCATCTGCTGTGGGTCGATGGTCAGCGCCTGTTTGCCCTGCAACGTTAGAATTAGCACAGGGGGGAGAGCGTTGGATAAATCTCTCAATGACTCCTACTGATGATAGGCATTGGGATAAAGAATCCGGCACGTTGTCCTTTGATTTCATTCCACGTGGAGAAGTGGGTGGAAATGCGAGTTGGTCAACCCCTCTTTCCGTAGAGCGAGTACAAACTGATGACCCTGTAATCCTACGTGGTTCCGATGGCCCACAAAACACATTGAACATTGATTGGATGCATGTACCTGAATTGAGCCAAACCGGTACCTTGACTCCATCATCTTATTCTCTAAGATATGTCTCTGCAGAAAGAACTGTGAATGCTTCTCTATATCCTGAAACTTTGTGGAGTTTTGCTATCCCAGGGGGGCCAAGTCCATTGGTTCCAGGAGATATCCATTCTCTTGGTTCTGCTTCCCCCTATGCTCTTGATTCCTTTGATATTCAGATAACCATGCCCGATTCTACTTCTATTGCACCAGGTGATGGTTGGAATCTCACATTTAATCTTGAGAATCTCGATGAGGCGGGGAGTCGGCCAGGAACAAATTTTGTAATTAAATTAAGAATGGATTCCTATAGCGATCCTCGAATTGTAGGAGTTAGTTTTAGTTCAGGTACTCTTGTGGAAGGAAGCACTACTGACTTGATTGTGAACGTTACGAATTCTGGGACTGCAATCCTCCCTCTCTATAGCTTTGTAACACTTTCATGTGGCGACTCAGTCACTATTTCTGATAATTCACCCAAGGTTATTCCATCATTGGGGGTTCAAGAATCGGTTGAAGTAAATTGGACTGTAACTGCTGATCCATTACCCTGGTACCTGACTCAAGGCGATTTGGAATGCACCGTCAAATTGTCGTTGCCTGACTCCGTCTATGGAAATGAAGAAGAAAATGACATTGATATCCGAATGCTTTCGATTGATTCATGGAGTCCTGGCTTCCTTGTTAGTTTAGTTTCTGGAATTTTAGTAATGGTCCTGTCTTTGTTCTTATTCAGGAGGGGGCTGGATGATGATGAACGAGCCCTGCATGGTTCAACGTATATCGCTATGTTAGGACTTGCAATATTTGCTCGTTCATCCGTAATTGCAGATATTGGTATGATCTGTATAGTTCTTGCAACACTTTGGATGATGGTGGTATCCTGGTTAGGTGCTGGTGAGATTCAGGCAATTCATGATGACCGTCGAAAGGCCTTGATAGGTGAGAGGGCAGCTCTTGGTAATCATGCTGATGAGATTGAAACAACAAGACGCGAAGTTGGACTAATTCTACTCGGTGCTCCGATATTTTTCGTATTAATGATGACGATCGATCCTAGTTTGAAGGTCGATATAAGTGCCATAGGCATTGGGTCTAGTATTGGCTACATTCTTGTTGTTGGAATAATGTGTCTTGTGGTCCTTAGATATCTGGACCGTCTTTACGGATTGCTGCATAACGATTTGGCAGCATTGGATATTCGAACGGCTAGGATTCGAGGTATTCTTCAGAGTAGAACACAGAATCGTACCAATCTATTTTCCTCGCCTCCTCCAAAGCCCGAAGCATTCAATCAGGAAATGGATTCAGATGGAATTGAAGGGGGTGAAGAGGAATGATTGGCAATAATCCAATGGATGATTTGATGGGTTCGGGTGCAGATGCTTCCTCAAGATTCGTCGATCAATTGACTATTCGTTCAGCACGAGTGCGTCATTTCCTTTGGAATCACAGGCCTTTCAAGGCTAGAGCCGATTTGAGGGAAGCAAATAGGGATGCGGAATTCCTTGAAAAACAGGTGATTCGCCTTCATCGTTCTTTATTGGCTTTGGAACAGCATCTAGCCGGACTTGATGATTTAAGTGAGGAAGAAATGAGG
>Ga0208407_1000189_pt1 | contig 29452 bp, 28 predicted proteins | sample ETNtaG_9_FD_185775 | JGI IMG/M metagenome (GOLD analysis project Ga0208407, IMG submission 185775) | Marine microbial and viral communities from oxygen minimum zone, Eastern Pacific Ocean - ETNP201406SV69 (SPAdes) (version 2) | ecosystem: Environmental > Aquatic > Marine > Oceanic ...
GAATCAATTTTTAATTAAACCGGTTAGTCCTAACCAGATTTATATCGCTTGCAAACAAATACTTGAAAAAAATAAAATTATTGAAGACAGGACAACATCTGACTATTTGAAGGATTTTCAAAAAATCAATGATGACCTAGATAATATCATATCAACGGATGATTGGTGGGATTTATATATCAGGCTAGTTCAATGGCAATTAAAGTTTGATGAGTATGGGGATAGTGGGCTAAGTAATATACTCGATGAGCAGATACAAAGTTGTAATAAAGCTTTTTCTTATTTTATTGAGAATAATTATGAAGACTTAACTAAAAAAACAAATAACTCATTACTCTCTCCAGGTATATTTCAAAATTATTTATTACCATTAATAAATAATAATCAAAAAGTCTGCATGATTGTTATTGATTGCATGAGATGTGATCAATTTCTTTCAGTGCTTCCTTATCTAGAATCTTTATTTAATATTGAATTATCATATCATATCTCATTACTTCCGTCAGCAACCCCTTACTCAAGAAATGCAATTTTTTCAGGTTTATATCCTGATGAAATAATAGAAAAATATCCTAAACAGAAAGAACTAATTAATAACCATGAAGGTGGATTAAATAAATATGAGTACAAATTTTTATTAGATCAGTTAGATAGACACGATGTTTCTAATAAACGTGTTCATTATCATAAAATTTGGGCCATCGAAGAAGGAAAAAAATTCAGGAAAAAAATTAACGATTATCTTGAAAAAGATGTGCTCGCTCTTGTAGTCAATTTCGTAGACATGCTCGCTCACGACAGCTCAAAAATGGATGTACTAAAAGAAATAATGCCTGACGAATCAGGGTACAGACTTGCCGTTAAATCATGGATTGAAAATTCTTGGTTCAATGATGTGATAAAGATCTTAAGCCAGAGTGATTTTCATGTCATAATCACCAGTGATCATGGAAGCATTAGAGTTAATAAAGACATTATGGTGTCAGCAGATAGGGATGCGTCTAGTGGAGTTCGTTATAAATACGGGAGGAACCTAAACACAAACAATAAAAATGCATTTGTGATAAATCAACCGGAAAGATATAAACTTCCTATTCTAGGTCCACAGTTCAATTATTTAATAGCGAAAAATGATTCTTATTTTCTATATCCTAACGATGCTAATAAATATAAAAATAAACTACAAAATTCTTTTCAACATGGAGGTATTTCGATGGAAGAGTTATTAGTCCCAGTATTAGTTATGAAGGGATACTAATATTGGAAATAATTTGTAATTCAGTACAAGAGACTAAAAAATTTGCTAGCAAAGTATCCAAAAAGATAAATCAAGGTCAGGTCATAGCATTAAATGGTGATCTAGGCTCAGGGAAAACGACATTTTCTCAAGGTTTTGCTAAAGGCTTAGGGATTGACCAGCATGTTGGCTCACCAACTTTTAAAATAGTTAGTGAATATATTGGATTTAACTTAAAGCTATACCATGTCGATTGTTATAGGCTTAATAACATTGAAGAATTTTTAAATCTAGGTGGTGAAAATTTATTATTTCCTGATAAGGGAATTACATTGATTGAGTGGGCAAATATTATACAGGAATTACTTCCCCAAGATATTGTAGAAATTAAATTTGCTAGGTTTAAAGATGATCCTGCTAAGAGATTGTTACGTATTACTGGTATGAATAGTTATTGATGAATAATAGAAAAAATATAATAGCAATTGAGACATCGTCTAATGTATGTGGAATATCATATATTGAAAAAGGTACATGCGTTGGATGTGTAGAAGAAGATATATCAAAAAAACATGCAGAGATTTTGCCAGAATTTTATCTCAATCTTCAAAAAAATACAGATTTTATTTTGGATAATATTGATGCAATTGCGGTTAGCATTGGTCCCGGTTCATTTACAGGTTTACGTATCGGGTTAAGCTTTGCTAAAGGTCTAGCATTTTCAAAAGGTCTTCCCATTATTCCTATATCTACTATGATGTCTCTGGCCTTTACTTTGAAAGAAAATTTACCTGTAATAGGAATAATTCATTCTCATGCAGAACGTGTATTTTATCAAAACATTCGATGGGATCGGCGTATTCCCTATCCTGATGGTGATATTAGGGTAGCTGAGTGGGATGAACTATTAGAAGAAATTGATTATTCAAAAAAAACTTTTCAATTGAACTGTGATTCATTGAAAAAAGGAAATTTCTTTATCAGTTCAAAATTATCTTCAACATCTGTTGGCTTACTTGCCAGTATTAATTTTGAGAAACTTGTTATAGGTAAACCATTTGATTTAGTTCCTAATTATGTTTCACCTTTTATGGTAGGCAAAAATAAATGAAAATTAGGAAAGGTGAAATATGCGATTTAAGATCAATTATAAGTATCGAAAAAGCTGTATATGATAAACCATATTGGAACGTGGGGATGTTAAAAAATCTATTTATTAATAGTATAATTGAAACAGTATGGGTAATTGAGAATAGGAAAAAAATAATTGGGTTTTTAATAGAACAGCGTTGTGATAATGAAATAAATCTACTTAATGTTGCTATTGATAGACATTTTCAAAATAGGGGAATAGGTAAAAAACTGATTAATCATTATTTGGATCTTATTCCTGATAATTGTAGAGTATTCTTAGAAGTTAATAAGAGTAATATTATAGCACAAAAAATTTATGCCGATCTTAATTTTAAAAATATTGGTACGAGGAAAAATTATTATTATGATGGCGGAGATGCACTTATAATGAAATATACAAAATAAGCTAAGAAGATATGGACTGGTTTAAACGTAAAGATAAAAAAATTAAAGAAAAGAATAAAAAGTCTATACCAGATGGACTATGGGAAAAGTGTCCATCGTGTAGTGAAATTTTATTTAAACCTGAACTCGATAAAGGTTTATCGGTTTGTCATCATTGCAACTATCATTTTCGTATGAATTTTAGAAATTATATAGACTTAATAATTGACGATGGTACATCAGAACGTCTTTTTACTTCATTAAAGTCTAGTAATTTTCTTGAATTTTCTGCTACTAGGGATTATGCTAATCAATTGAAAGACGCATATAAAAGTTCAGGAGATACTGAATCAATAGAAATTTATTCAGGTAAGATAAAAGGCTGTCCACTTATTATGGGCATTATGAATTTTGATTTTATTGGCGGAAGTATGGGCTCTGTGGTTGGTGAATCTGTATCTAGGGCAATTGTTCAGGCTAGAGATGAAAAAAAACCTTTGGTTATAATCTGTAAATCTGGTGGGGCTAGGATGCAAGAGGGTGCAATCTCTCTAATGCAGTTGGCTAAAACGAGTTCTCAGCTAGCAAAATTCTCAAATAATGGAGGTCTTTATATTGCAGTGCTGACTGACCCGACAACAGGTGGGGTTACTGCAAGTTATGGTATGCTAGGAGATATAATCTTGGCTGAACCAGGTGCATTAATTGGTTTTGCCGGTCCGAGAGTAATTAAGCAAACTATTGGCCAAGATTTGCCCGAAGGTTTTCAACGTTCAGAGTTCCTGCTTGAAAAAGGATTTATTGATCAAATTGTTGCCAGAAAAGAAATGAAAGATAGACTCTATCAGATAATAGATATATTAAGTTGAAAATATTAGTTACGAATGATGACGGGATTTATTCATCGGGCATATATGCGTTATGGGATATCGCAAAAGAATTTGGTAATGTAACAGTAGTTGCACCTAATACGCAAAAGAGTGCGGTCGGGCATGGTATTACAATTGCCAATCCTATATATGTTGAAGATATACAGCGAAAAAATGGTTGCAAAGGCTTTGCTGTTTCAGGCACACCTGCTGATTGCGTCAAAATTGGAATTAAATCAATATTGACATCAAAACCAGACTTAATCTTATCCGGGATAAATATTGGCTCTAATTTAGGTAATAATATTATCTACTCAGGCACTGTTGCAGCAGCAGTAGAAGGTGCAGTAGCAGGTATTCCATCTGCAGCAATAAGTATTGACTCATATAGTCCAATCAGTTTTGAAACTTCAAAGGTTGTAGTTCGTAAAGTAATAAAATTATTATTGAACAATACGCTGCCTAATGGGACAATATTAAATGTGAATATACCTGCTTGTGAATTGATAGATTTAAAAGGTTGTAAAATTACGATTCAAGGAAATCAATATTTTAATGATAATTTTGATGAGCGTATAGATCCCAGAGACCGTAAATATTATTGGATGACAGGAGAAATGGTTGATAATGATAAAGGGCTGGAGTATGATGGTTTCTCTGTAGCCAATGGCTATGCGAGTATTACACCTATAAACTTTGAAATGACTAATATGGATTATATAGATGAATTAAAAAGAGTAAATAAAAAATGACAAAATTAAAAACAGGAAGTATCTTAATCTTAGACTTTGGCTCTCAGTATACTCAATTAATTGCTAGAAGAGTGAGAGAAAATAATGTTTTCTCAGAGATATTATCTTCGGACACATCATTAAAAACTATTGTATCAAAAAAACCTAAAGCAATTATTCTATCGGGAGGACCAGCCAGTGTATTTACGGATGAAGCTCCTATTTTCGATGAAGATATATTAGATGTTGATGTGCCAATTTTAGGAATCTGTTATGGACTTCATCTTCTTGTTCACAATAATGGTGGAATCGTAAAATCCACTGGTGAGGGAGAGTATGGTTTTGCAACAATAAAGTTAAATATAGATAAAGGGATAACCAAAAATATGTCTAACTCATCGAAGGTATGGATGAGTCACATGGATCAGGTTACATTAATGCCTGAAGATTGGGAAATTATTGCTCATAGTTCAAACAATATTGTTGCGGCTATGGCCAACAGGGATCACACAAGAATCGCAACACAATTCCATCCTGAAGTATCACATACAGAGGAAGGTAATATTTTATTGAAAAATTTCCTTTTTGATATCGCTGGATGTGAAAGAAATTGGAACGCTGAGAATTTTATTGATGAACAAAAAAGTTTATTAAATCAAATTATCGGTGATGATAATATATTGGTTGGTGTTAGCGGGGGTGTTGATTCTACAGTGGTTGCTTGTTTGATAAATGAAGCAGTGGGTGAAAAATGTTTTGCTGTTTTAATCGATCATGGTTTACTAAGAAAAAATGAAGCAAAAGATTGTGTAGGATCATTAAAAGAAGGACTTGGAATAGATATCCATCTTTATGACGAGTCAGAGATATTCTTTTCGAGGCTAAAAGGAATAAAAGACCCAGAGAAGAAAAGGAAAATTATTGGTGATCAATTCATTCAATCATTTGATCGGATATCCTCTGAGATTGGAAATTATAAATTTTTGGGTCAAGGAACATTATATCCAGATATTATCGAAAGTGGAGTGAGTACTGGGAAATCAGCTCATGTTATTAAAAGCCATCATAACGTGGGTGGGTTACCTGATGAATTGAATTTTATATTGATAGAGCCATTAAAAGATTTGTTTAAAGATGAGGTAAGAGAAGTTGGACGTGAATTAAATATCCCAGATGAATTAATACAAAGGCACCCTTTTCCAGGCCCTGGATTAGGCGTCAGGATTATTGGTGAGGTTACCAAAGAACGTGTTTCAATACTTCAGGACGCAGATGAGATTTATTTAAATATACTTCAGGATGAAGGAGAATATCATAAAATTTGGCAGGCATTTGCTGTATTAATCCCAGTAAAGACCGTTGGGGTAATGGGAGACCAAAGGACATATGAAAATCTTATTAGTCTTCGTGCTGTTACTAGCCTAGATGGTATGACAGCTGACTGGTATAGAATGCCAGTGGAGGTATTATCAAAGATTTCAAATAAGATTGTAAACAATGTAAAAGGTGTTAATAGAGTGGTATATGATGTAACCTCAAAACCACCTGGTACGATTGAGTGGGAATAAATCTCTAATTATTAATAGACCCCACTTTTGTGGGGTTTTGTTTTTTATAGATTTATTTTTTGTAGATTCGAATATGAATGTATACGTTAGAAAAAATACTTCATATTACTATCCTATTATTTATGTAATTAAAATAATAGAGAAAAATCGTAATATAAAATTCACCCTTATGGATAGTGTTGAAAATGCTAAAATAATTTGGGATGATAAAAAAGATAATTCTGAATCAATCGCAATAGATTTTTATAATAGTCTAAGCAATAATCTAAATGCATTGGACCACAAAAAATTATTTTCCTTATCTCCAAAAATAACCTGCCAAAATAGTGATGAGGATTTAATAGCTACCATTTTTTATTTGATTAATTCATTGCAAGAAATCCAACCAGACGATGAAGATTTAGACGAATTAGGAAGATATAAATATTCTGCATCATATCAATCTAGGTTTAATAATATAAATGAGAACTTAGTTGAGAAATTGATTGATGAGTTCTGTGCAAAGCATTCTATTAGTGGTAGAAAAAATGATAGTGTTATTTTTATTTCCCATGATATAGATAATATTTATGGTTCCTTATTAGAGGATGGTTTTTGGGCTTTAAAAAGGATGAAAATCGGAGCCATATTAAACCTTATCATTTTTGAGATAACTAAAAATCCACATTGGAAAAATATTGATAAAATAATAAAAATAAATAATACTCATGATATAAAGTCTACCTTTTTTTGGATGGTGAATGATGGGATAAGCAAAAACGGTATTAATAATGCTGATTATAAATTAAATGAGATAAGGGACTTAGTTGATAATGTTGAAAAATCTAATAATGTAAATGGATTGCACAAGTCATCTTATGAGATGAGCATAGATGAAGAGCTTATAAAAGGTGAACTAAATACTAAATGTAATAGGTTTCATTATTTGAAATTTCTTCCTCATAAAGATTGGGAAAAAATCTCAAATTCATCTTTAAACTTTGATGGAAGTCTCGGTTTTGCTGAACAATGTGGTTTTAGAAATTCTTATGGAAAATCTTTTCAGCCTTTTGATATAAGAGAGAATAAACCTTATGATTTTATTGAGTCTCCGTTACATTTTATGGATCGGACTTTTCACAAATATATGAATACTCCAACGAATCAAATAGGGGATTTTATTATTGACATGTTTGAAAAAAATACAAAAAATTGTGATTTTTCTCTCCTCTGGCACAATAACTATTTTACTGATTATAAATACAATGCATTTATAAAAGAGTATAAAAAGATTATTGCTTTTATTTATGAATCTAAGATTCAATGTGTAAGTCCAAATGAATTGGTAGAAAAAAATTATCTAAAATGGTAGCAGATAAGTTTGGTAGTTATATTTTATATAAAAACACTAATTCGACAGGATGATGAAAAGTATGGATATTCTATTTAATAAATAAATGCTCATAAAGACTAATAAAAATTGAATCTGTTTTCTTAATCTCTAAATACGGTACTTGCCTACCACCAAAACCTCGAAAAAATCTTTCTATGGATTGTATCATAGATCCTTCGAAATTGAATTGTTGTGTTACACTTGATGAAAATTTTATAGCTTCCCAAAGTAATAAAGGCATTGCTCCAGAGGTTCTGACTTTTTCAGGACTACCTCCAGCAATATAGTACGCACTTTTTTCATCCCATACTAAATAAATAGCGCCACAAATATCATTCTCTTTATTTTTTGCTAAAAATATTTTACCGCAATTTAATTTCTTACAGGTCATAAAAATCCGTTCCAATGAGCGAAAATCAAATCCAGTTTTTTCTTGTCTGTCATAGGTGCGTTTAATACAATATTTTAATGCATCAAAGTCTTCATTTTGATCGATTACTATTGATTTATTCGCCTTTCTAATTTCTTGGCGGATGTTGGATCTAAATTCTTTCCAAACATTATCAATATCTTGTAAATCTTCTATTATGTACGTATATCTCGTTGATTGGCTATAGCCACTCCAATAAAATGGCAGCCAATTGGTCAATGATGGGTGTAATCTTTGACTAAAATATGAATAATTAGGAATTTTTGATATTAGTTCGAACGTTGTGTTTGTATCTCTAGTAATGATTTCAGCGTACTTACCCTCTCGTGGAGGGAATAAGATTCCTAAAGATTGGGTAAAGGGAGGCATATTGCATTGTGTAAACCCCAATTTTTTTGATAATATTATAGGCATGCAAATTTTTATAGAGTCTCCTGATTCAACTGTTAGATACTGCCATTTTCCAGGAGCCACTGCTTCAAGCCATTCAGGTGTAGTAAAAATTGTTCCCTGCGGAGACTGGGAAATAAAATTTATTAATTTTTTAATTTTATTCATCTATTTTCAGTTCATCTTTTAAAAGATTATAATCAGTATCTGATACTTTTTTACCGGTAGAATAATTTAATTTATTAGGGTAATCATTGTTTGAATCAACTAGTATCCCCTTTGTATTTAATTGACTATGAATAAATTTTAAAACCTGAGTAGTATGATTGCAAAGTTCTTTATAATCAACAAAAATAAATTTATTATCACCAATATTTTTTCTAGCCAAATTAATATTTGATGTTACCTCTTTTATCTGGATAACAATTTGTTTGTAATACGGTATATCTGAATCGGTTTGCAAAGATGATGTAGTCACAGACCATGAATGATTTTTATTATTATATAATGCTATTCTCGCATTAAGAATTGACTGAGCGATATCTAGATTATCTCGGTTTAAAACTATAAAAATTGAATTATCAAATATTTGACTCAAAGTATTTATTCTCATTGAGTTTATTACATTCTTGAATAGCATAGGTTTTTGATGGATTTTTGTTAGTCCGGCAATTTCTAGCCTAAGTTTATTTTTAGTTAAAGAGTGGTTATCTATTAATTCATGAGTTTTAGAAAACCATCGATACCAAAATTCTCCGAATTCGTTTGGGCCATATAAATTGGATGATTTACCAAAATTGGAAGTTAATTCAATAGAACTAATTTGACTTGAAAATCTATTATATAACCTAGTGGCTGTTATAGGTATGTTATACCAGTCGGCAACGAAATTATTGGTATAGCCAAAATTAAAATGCTTACATAACAGCTGGTAAAGGACAGTAGTCCCAGAACGAGGTGGGCCAATGATAAAAACTGGTGGTGCGGATTTTAGATAACTCAAATCATTTACATTAAGGCATAGATTTTCTAGGGGATTTAGAAAATAATTTAATGGGCTCAATAATTTATTTTTTAATTTAGTTGAAAAGGATCTCTGTATTAATTGCAAACCAGTCTCACTAAGTCAACTATTTTTATTAAAATGGTAATAACGCCATCTCAGATACGACATTTTATTTTTTAAATGAAAATCTCTTTGTTCAAATACATTAAGCAATCTTTTTTCAGTATAGTCTTTATAATTCAATTCCCAATGATGGTGTGGGTCTATTATTTTTGTTTTTGGCGTTGCAATAGTAATGGATTTCCAAAATGATTTTATCTTTAGTTCTAGGCTAATTGGTGTTTTTTTAAAAATGGGGACGCTTATAAAAATATTTTTATTTATGTTTTCTTTTAGATTATCAATAATACTTCCCATTTTATGAAAATCCATATGCTCAAAAACTTCGAAAGCACATAAATGATCATAATTATTATCTGGTTTAAAGCTTGTAGCATCTGATACGATGTCAGGAGATTTTTCCTTATCTATATCAATAGTCAGAACATCAACCTTCTTGGAACGTAAATAATTCGAAGTAAACCCAGAGCCAATACCAATTTCGGCCAAAGAGTCTTTTTGCTTAACATGACCTTCCATCAGTTTTATCTGATGCCAATATGATAACCAATGCTCTCTAGTTTCTAATTTATGAATCCAATTACTTGAATATTTCCTTGTGGTTTTCATTTTAGGTGTTATCCATTGATATTTTGGATAATAGTCTATATATAAAAAAGTGATATATCACATAATAAATTGTCGTTGATAACGTTATAGCCCAAAGTAAAGATGTCAGCGATTCATGAAAATATAACATAACCCCAAAACGAAGGAATAATGAAAATAATGTTAGATAGAATGCAATCTCTTGCTTATTTATAACTGTAAAAGTTGTTCCAATAGGAGATGTGATAAACTTGAAAAAAATACCAATAGCCATTATCTGCATGATCAAGCCTGAGTCTGCCCATTTTTTTCCAAAAATGATTTCGATAATAGCTGGAGATAAAAATATTATTCCAATAAATGGCAATAAGCCTAGCGCTATAAGTCGTTTAGTGATTTTAATATATAAAGGAAAAATTTTTGTCTTTTTTTCATTAAAAGTCTCAGATGCCTTCTGAAAATATACCTTATTAATAGCTGTGCCGATTAAAGTCATGGGAATAATCAACAAGCGATTTGCTAGCATATAATATCCTAATATTTCTGTAGAATAATATTTTGCTAAGAAAAATACTGGTAGTTCATTTGAAAGAGTATTTGCAAAAACCATGGGAGAGTTAAATAATGGTAATTTCTTAAATCTCACAGCAACCTTAATTATTGAAATGGTTAGTTTGGTTTTTATTTTGACTATTGATTTTTTTAAATATAAAGCAGAGGCAAATACCAGACCCGTTAAAAAAGCAGAGAATAAGGATAATATAGTTGGCTTTATCCAACCAAATATAATCATTAGAGATTGAGTAGACAGAACCTGATATAATCTCGCAAGTGAAAACTCGCTATACATTTTTTTTCGAAGCAGACCGTATTTAATAATTTCAAATAAACCAAAAAAGAAAACTCCAATAGGGATTAGAAAAGAAATTTCTGCTATACTTTCTGCATTTATTATTTTTAATAAACTGTTCTCTGCAAAAAAAAGAATGATCCCCAATAAAAGACAAAATATTAGTAAAACGAGAAAACAAAGTTTAAAAACTTTTTCGGCAATGGTTTCATCTTTCGGCAAAACAATTGCCATCTCATATTTAAGGCTAGAAACAACTCCAAATAACGTAATAATTGAAATCAAAAGTTGATACTTGCCCAAGTCAGAGGCTGAAAAAATTGTTGTAATAATCGGAAGTGTTATTGCAACAGTTATCCCTGAGAAAATCGAGCTTGTTGATAGTTTTAGTACATTAGATATGAATTCATTTTGAAAGATGTATTTATAAATATTTTTCATTTATTGTGCTAATTGTAAACGGCCTTAAAGATTCCACGCACTATTAATTAATATAGATTGAATAGTTGAATAAGGTTGTAATATTAATAAACGAGTTTATGATAAAATAGTTTCAAATAGATTAATACAATATACAATTTTATAATCTATATGAAAATGAGTAGACAAGCTATTGATTGTGATCGTATATGGTAACTTTGAACTTAATAATTTAATTAATCTATTATTTTTCTCTATTTCATATCTTTATAGACAATCATTATTATGTGAAGAAGAGGTTGTGCTTATTAAATAAATCTATAATCATATTAATCTTAGGAATCTAGTTTTTAATGCGTTGATTATTATAAATTCTAAAATGACTTCAAGAGAATCAGAAATAAATAAAATTTTAGATAAACTGTGCGAAGGCAAAGATGATGATTATAAAACTTTTATAAAAAGAATGATGCTGAGTATGATTGAGGGCGATAAATGGGAAAAATTATCTGAATTAAATGATTTAACAGAAAAAATAAAAAATCATAATGATTAATAGGCTATTACTTATTATAACATAAATTTTCGTAAATTAATCGATAATGGCTAAATCTATATTTTTTTTATTTATACTATTAATCAACTACTCATTCACACAATCGGGGAAAATAGTTCCATCAGTAGTTGAGCATGATGGAATAGTATTTAAGTCTAATGAAGAAAATCCCTACACTGGAAAAGTGTCAATATATTGGAAAAATAATCAAATAAAAGAGGAAGGCTTATACAGAGATGGAGTTAAAAGCGGGCTCTGGAAATATTGGCACGAAACAGGCGATCCTAATTCTAAGGGGATATTTAGAAATAATTTAAAAACTGGTGTTTGGTTAGAGTGGTATAAAAATGGAAACAAAAAAATACAAACGATATATAGGAATGGACTAATGAATGGTAAGGAAATAAATTGGTCTGTTGATGGTAATAAAACTAGCGAATATAGTTACCAGGGAGGTAAAAAAAATGGATCGTTTAAGACCTGGTATGATAATGGCAGAAAAAAATCTGCAGGTAGTTTTATTAATGATAGTAAAGATGGTAAGATTATTGAGTGGTATGAAAATGGGGAGAAATATAGGGAGCAAAATTATAGTGACGGTGAAAAAGATGGTTTATTGTTTATCTGGCACGAGAGTGGATCGAAGAAAGAGCAAGAATATTATACGAGCGGACTAGCAAATGGAGTTCATCAGCAGTGGTATGAAAATGGACAAAAAATGATTGAAGGTCATTATATCAATGGGAAGTACGATGGTTTGTGGACACAGTGGTATGCAAATGGACAAGTATTTTTACAGGGTAAATATAATGAAGATATGTTGATAGGTGAGTGGATTCAATGGTATAAAAATGGTAATAAATATTTTTCAGGAAATTATAATGATAGTAATCAGGAAGGCGACTGGATTTATTATTCACCTGATGGCACTGATAGTACGAGGATTTCCTATTCTGATGGTAAACCTAAAACTGGTAAAAAGATAGAGTGGTATGATAATGGTAAAAAAGAATCTGAAATGACTTATGTTAAAGGTTCGATAAAAGGTCCTGTAACATACTGGCACGACAACGGGAATAAAAAATTAGTTGAAAACTATTCAAACAATCAACTTGATGGATCATCGATAAAATGGGATAGGGATGGAAGGAAATATCTAAAACAAAAATATTCCAATGGTGATTTAAGAGAAGAGAAAAAATATTCTTATCATGTTCTTGGGCAGATTGAATCGACAACAGAGTTTATATATAATAGTAATGATGAAATTACTAATGAGATCGTTACCAAATGGTCTACAAGTGGAAAACTATTATCTAAATTAAACAATGGTAATATTTGGAAAGGCGAGGTAACAAGCTGGTGGGATGATGAATCAACGAAAAAAAAGGAGGTGGTAAAATACTTAGGTGGTAAAAAACATGGTAAAGTCAAAATGTGGTATAAAAATAATAATTTGAAATATAAAGGCAATTATAAAGATGGCCTAATGGATGGTAAATGGACTTATTATTGGAATAATGGTAACATCAAAGCGGAAGGCTTATTTATTAATGGAGATGGTGGTAATAGAAATAGTATAACAAAAATCCCAATAAATGGAAGGGATGGTAAATGGTCTAGTTGGCATAAGAAAGGTGGCAAATGGTCTGAAATTTATTTTGTTAATGGCAAAAAACATGGTTATCAGATAAATTGGTATGATAATGGCCAAAAAGAGCTTGAAGGTTACTATGAAGATGATATTACGGTAAAAACTTGGTCATGGTGGTACGTTGATGGTAGCCCGATGCAAGAAGGTGAATATAATAAACAAGGAAAATTCGAAGGACTATACTTTATCAATCCACCAATACCAGAGTTTACAACGCCATAAAAATCATATTAATCATAACATAATCCATGAAATTCTCATATTTATACTTAACGTTGTTGATAATATGGGTTAGTCCACTACAGGCAAATATTGACATAAATGAAATAATAGATAATATGTATTATGAGATAGATAATACGAAAAAAAAATATCTATCAATTAAAAGTAACTTCCGCTCTCCTTACATTAATAACTATTCCCTATATACAAACTATTTAGACTCTTTGAGATTTCTAGCAGATAATCTGGAAATAAAGAGACAAAAACTATTTCTATCTATAAGAGATATAGACCTTTCAGATGAGGATATATATTTTATTAATGAACTAAATAATAACTCGATTCTATTATTTAACATAATCAATAGCTTTGGCAGGATATACCATACGTACTTGATTAATATGATTAGTTCTGAATATTCATTAGAACAATATTCTTTTGATATGGAAAGTTTGCTACGTATAGAAAAAAATATTCCCTATTTAAATGATAAATAAAAACAATAGGTAAACCTTTACTTTATTTAAAACTATATTGGAGTAGATCATGATTAAGAAAACATTGATCCTAATTTTTTTAACATTTTTTTGTAATTATAAAATACTTGCTAGTGATACAAATATAAGTGAACTGGAAAAAAGAGTAATATATCTTGAAAAACAAGTAGAAGAATTAAAGAGAAATTCTAAAAATGATTTGTTAGCGTCTAAGTTGGGTAACCTCAAGGAAGGTATAAACAAAATTAATATAAAAAATGATCTTGGAGATCCAGACAGGATGGGAAAATATTCAAATGGTGATGAGATATGGGGATTTAAAAATTTTACATTAAGGTTTGATAAAAATGGAAAGCTTAAGCACTGGTCTAAGCCTTATTTAAAATAGCATATTTTGGAATTAATAAAAAAAAATCAGCTGATTATCTTATTTCCTTTATTTGTTATAATGTTTTTTTCTTGTAGCCTGATTAACCAAAATAAATTTGCTGATTTAATAATAGAAAATAAATGGACAGGGAAAACTGTTTTTTTTTCTGATGTAAGCAGTGAAATATTAAAACAAAAATATATTAACAAGGGATGGTCAAAGCTCAATAAGGATAAAAACATTCCCTATTTTAAACTAAAAAATCATAAAGGAGTAGTACTAGGAAATTATTATAAAGATCATATAGAATATTTGGTTGTTCAATTAGATAATGGTAAAAAATATAAATGGAAAAAGAATCATTGGCAGGTTAATGATAAAGCTATGCCTAGCCATTTAGGTAGATTAACAATTATAGATGGTGCTAAGAAAATGATTGGTGAATTTATTTGGCTAAATACTGTTTCTACTGACACTGTTTTTATCAATAATACTGGATTAAGATTTAATAGGTTTAATAAAGTAAAAGTCATTGATACTAAAGTATATCAAAATGGAGGAAGAGATTGGCCAATTTGGCTTGAAATTAAGTCAGATAGTGAGAATAGTGTTTTAATAAGGTATAATGGAAATAAAAGGACTGAAGGGCGACAGAATAACTATTTTGTAAATAATCCTATACCTAAAATATGGGGTAAAGATATAATAAAGAAAATTATTTCTGGAAAAATAGAAAATGGAATGAATGAGGACCAAGTTAGAGTTTCTATAGGCAATCCAGATGTTATCAATAATACTTCTAGTAGACACGGCGTTAGCGAACAATGGATTTATGGAAATACTATTGGTAAAAAGAAATATTTATTATTTGAATATGGTAAACTAGTAAAATTGTAATTTTTATCGACTTGTCCAAGCGTTATTTATGGTAAGAAATTTTATATTAATTATTTTATTTATATCCGGCAATCTGGTTAGTAAATCACTAGACAGTATGGTTACATATGATGAGCATTTTGATATAGCCTTAGGGCACTATAATTCTCAAAGATATAAGCTAGCTGAATCAGAGTTTAAGAAAATTCTTATTGATAGAAAAAATTACTCTGATCCTGTTTCGCATTTAATGTTGGCTAAATCACAATATTTTCAAAATAAAATTATAGAATGTCAAAGAACCTGTAAATCCTATTTAAATAAATATCCTAAAAGCAAGTACGAAATAAATATAAGAGTTTTAATAAGCGATGTTTTGATAAGGCAAGAAAAATACTCTAGTGTGATTGAAGAGTTGTTACCTGTAAGGATTGAAGCGCAAGATTCGCTATTGCAACATAATATTGATTACAGGATTCTGTCTAGTATTAAGATTGGTATCAGCTCTAGTAAAATCGAAAGATTATTATTTTCAAGTGAAAATAAAATAAATAGATCTATACTTAATCTGGCTAGGTCTTATAGATCTCTTTTAGATGGAAATACGAATGATATGGAACTATCTCTAAGCGTAATAGAGCCAGACATCCTTCCTGATCAGTATAAAAATTTATTCAACGGATTAAACCGTTTTATCGGTTCTGAAAATAATAGCCATGGTACTGTAGCGGTGATATTACCACTATCAGGACATGATAAAATTAAAGGACAAACATTTTTAATGGGGTTATCTGCAATGGTAACTGATTATCGATATGATTTATTAACACATTTTAGGATCTATGATAATAAAAGTAATGATATAAGAACCTTAAAAATTCTTAAAAAAATTAATCTAGATAGATCAATAACCGCAATTTTAGGATATTTATCAGAAGTTTCTAATATAGCAGCTACTAGCTTTTCTGGCTCATTACCGATCCTATTATCTAAAAGTAATTACAGTGAACTTCCAATGTTATCAGAAAATATATATTTGTTATCAACAAGTAGTGAAGCACAGGCAAGGCTATCTGCTCAATATGCAGTAAATATTTTAGGATATAAAAATATAGCGGTATTGTCATCTGCTGATGATATAAATAAAAACTACGCTGATAATTTTATTGAAGAATTAAATCAACTTGGTGTTGATCCGGTTTCAATAGAATGGTATTACGGTAAGCCTGAGAATATTAGTAGACAATTTTTGTCTATTAGAAAAGTGGCCTGGTCATTAATCCCAGATGAAAACCCGAATATTGGTTATCTTGATATGGAGATTGATAGTCTGGATGCTTTATTTGACGTGGATGTCGCAGATTTTATTGATTTAAACGAGGAAAACTATAATAGTAATAAAATGACAAGAAAAGATTCATCAAAAATTAATTTAAATACTATTGAAGCAATATATATTCCAATTGATAGAGAAGACCTTTCTTTTATTGGGACCCAGCTTCCAATGTATAATCTAGAAACCAAAATTATCGGGAATGAATCGTGGATGGATATTGATGTATTGTCTCAAGATATCATAGGACCACATTTGCAAGGACTTACCGTATTAAGTTCTGAATATCCTAAATTTGGAATTACAGAATCTTCAGAACTAGACAGAATTTATGCAATGGGATATGACCATAGTTATTTTATTAATTCTTTAATAAAACTAAGTAGAACCTCAAGAAGAAAATTTAAGAGCTTTCTAAAAAAAGGAGACCTATATATGGGGGCTTCTTCATTGATAGAATTAGGTGGACCAAGCAATAATGAAAATAAAATTGTTCGAGTACTAGAATATAAAAGAAATAAGATGGAGACTATCGGTTACTTTAATGGAACTGAGTTAGTAGAAAATCAATCATCAATAAATTAAAGAAAGAATATTGGGATGATTATAGTCAACAATTTCCTTTTGAAAATATTAGACTAATTTTCTCAAATAAAAAATCTAATGTTAAAGGACCAAATGATTTAATAGGTTTCTCTAAATTAGTCGGATTAGACCCCAACAGTCTGATTATTATTAACCAGATCCACTCTTCAAATGTAATTAAGGCTGACTCTCCAGGAATTTATACTTCTGCTGATGGCATTATAAATAGAGGCGGAAATCTTGTATGCTCGATAAAGGTAGCAGACTGTTTACCTGTATTTTTTGTTAATAATAATTCAAAAACAATTGGGCTTGTACACGCGGGGTGGCGTGGGCTTTCTTTAGGCATATTAAATGAATTTGTAAATAAGATTTATCTTTGTAAAGAAAATGTATCTGACTACTATGTGCTGATTGGACCCTCTATCCAATCTTGTTGTTTTGAGATTAATGATGATGTATTGGATCATTTTGATTCTAATCATTATAATCCTAGTAGTAATGATAAATACAAGGTAGACCTTCAAGGATGGGCTATTGATCAACTAGTGTGTTCTGGTCTAGAGAGAAAAAAAATTAATGTTATTAATAAATGTACGTATTGTTTAGATACTTTATATCATTCATATCGTCGAAATGGAACCAATGCGGGGCGGATGTATGCACTTGCTGGGTGGTCTAGTTAGTTTATGGAAATTATTGATGTAGTTTTACTCGGTATCTTACAGGGGTTAACCGAGTTTTTACCTGTTAGTAGCTCAGGTCATTTAGTTTTAGGTCAATATCTTCTAGGCATTAAATCTCCAGGAAATACACTAGAAATTCTATTTCACATTGGTACTCTAGGCAGTGTTATACTTGTATTTTTCTATGATATTAGAAAAATAGTCTTAACACTAGATCAAAAACCTACACAAAAATTATTAATATTTATCAGTATTGCAACTCTACCGGCAATGATTATTGGTTTTGTATTTAGACATAAGATTAACAATCTATTTGAAAGTGTTAATAGCGTAGGCTATGCTCTTTGTGTAACGGGGTTAGTTTTAATTTTTTCATCAAGATTTAATAATAATGATAGAAAACACTCTTTATTTTCATCAGTAATGATAGGTTTAGCCCAGGCAGTAGCAATAATACCAGGAATTTCTAGATCTGGGATGACAATAGCCGTATCTTTATTTTTAGGTTTTTCGTCAAAAGAATCAGCAAAATTTTCGTTTTTACTATCAATACCTATAATATCTGGAGCAGGGTTATTAGGTGTCCTAGGACTCCAAAATGACAATATTTTTTCTTTGAGTGTAATTTTAGCAGCTTTTTTAAGTTCATTTTTAGTTGGAATTTTGGCTCTTAGGGCTCTTCTAAAATTATTAGAGCTAGGAAAATTTTATTTTTTTGGTATTTATTGTATATGTACAGGATTAGTATCTATTTTTGTCTAGAAAAAGTATAGTTCTATTAAAACCTCTTATAATATTCTTATAAAATAAAAAATGATTGAAATAAAAAATGCTATAAGGATGATTCAAAATAATGATGTATTACCAGTATATTATTTAAAAGGTAACGATCAATTTTTACATAATTTCTTTATTGAAAAACTATGCGATTCAATTTTCGCTGAAAATAATATAGTTAAGAGTCTGCTTACTCCTAATGAAATGTCTGGCAAAGAAATTATAGAACAAATATTATTTTCTGACTTATTCAATACACAAAAATTATTCATCCTTAGAGACCCACAACAATTGAAAGGGAAAGCCGTTAAAGATATACTAGAATATTGTTCTAATCCAATTCCGAATCATTTTTTAGTATTAATTAATGATAATTTCATGGATAACAGTTCTTTCTCTAAGTCTATAGTGAAAAATGTTGATCCAATAAACGTTTCTACACCTTTTGCGAGGGATCTTTCTAAATGGGCAAGATTCTTTTTCAAAGAAAATAATAAAAAAGCTGAACCATCTATAATTGAACAATTAGTTGAGAATTATGGAGACTCTGTATATAATATAAAAAATGAAATTGACAAACTTTGTTTAATGGATAATAATGCAATAATTAAAGCTAGTGATATAAACTCCTCATCTTCATGGGTTAGAAGTAGGCAACGGTGGGAACTAATGTTTTCTATTGGTAATAGAGACATAGAAAGGTCTATTTCACTTTCTAAAGAAATAATTGGTGATTCTGATACAATGATATCTTTAGTCTATCCTTTAACGGCATTTTTTCAAGAAATCCTTTATGCTAAAATGAATAATGGAACTTTTGTCAATCCTAAGAGTTATATACCATTATCGAGTTCAATAAAGAATAACATATCAGTATTTGCAAGGAGATATAACAAACAAGAGATTGAAAAATCGATAAGAGAATTAAAAGATATTGAAACAAGACAAAAAACTTCAAACAGTGATGATGAATCAGACCTCATCAATTTCATCTATAATGCCATTGGATAAAATTGGTAACAATTATGTTTACTCGGATGAGCAGCTTATGGCTCGTTTCCAGAAGGGCGATGAAAATGCATACATAGAGTTAGTAAACCGTTACAGAGATAGACTATTGAATTTTGTTTATAATTATATTGGTGATTTTGAAATCTCAGAAGATATAGTGCAGGATACAATGGTAAAGTTATACCAGAAAAAACATTATTATAGGGAGATCGCAAAGTTTTCGACTTGGTTATACACAATAGCAAAAAACTTGGCTAATACAGAGTTCAGAAAAAAGAAACAAAGAAAAATCACGCTCCTGAGCCAAATTAGTAGAGATGATAAGCCTTATGATATTCCTGCTGACCAGCCAGACATTGATCAAGAAATTCAATCTGATATAACTAATAGGATTATAAGAAAAGCGATTGATGAGCTACCAGAAAAATTCAAAACTGTTATTCTTTTGCGTGATATTCAGGAACTTTCATATGAAGATATTAGTTCTATTATTGAAGTCCCAATAGGAACTGTCAAATCACGTATTAACAGAGCGAGGCTACAGCTACAGGTAGAACTAAAACACTTAAGAACATAGGAGAAATAATATCGATGAATCGTTATGAATTTGAAAATTTAATATCTGATTATTTAGATGGCTCGATACCATATAAAAAAAGAACAGAATTTGAAGACTATATGAAAGATGACCCAGAGGCAGAGTCTCTGGTGAGAAATATCAAAACCACAATTTCTGAGATGAATAATCTACAGAAGGTAAAAGCTGCAGATAATTTTATTGAAAAATTATTATCAAGAGTGAAAAACGAGGGTATAGTCAGTGGACCACCAAATAAAACAATATTAGGATTTACTCCTTTTTATGCCTCAATATTATCCTGTTTATGCGTAGCTTTTTTTGTAGTGGCATCTCAGTTAATAAATGTGTCACAAGATTCTAATTTGAATATGAAGACTAATCAATATACAACAGAATTAGAACAGAATAATCCTTCATATTCAAAAAACATTGATTTAGAGAAAAAATTAATAGTTGATTCAAATATTGATTCTCTGCAGGATAATAAAGAAAAATCAAAGCCGAATAATTCAAATAAAATCAAGTTTGTAAACTATTAATATTATCTTAAACCTACTTTAAATACCCAAATAAACTTGGTAAGTTTCAGAGGTTTACATCCTCTGCAGAATTAATGAATAAATTATCTATATCAACGTTTATTTTTCTTGGGTTCTGTCTAAATATATGTCTTCTTATTTTTCTCCCGGATGGTAGCAATACAGTAAATCTGATAATAAGGTTGACGGGTGTTATGGGGCTCAGTTGGCTAATTTATTTCTATTTTCAATTTTTAGGATTAGAGTCTGCTAGCCAAAATCATAAAAAAAATGATTTTGCGTTTAAGCTTATTGATATTGATAATAGTGCTAAGGATCAGTTTTCAGATTTAATCGATTTAACTTTTACCACAATTAAAGATATAAATATCGATTTTGAACCTGCAATCTATTTCATTGAGCCAGATTCGAAAGGTTATATACTTAAAGATTCAACATCAAAGCAATTTGCAAGCCAATTATCAATAGAGAATTCTATTGTGACAAAAATTCTTAGTTCAAGCGATATAAATATATTATATCAAAAAGATAATCCTGAAGAGTGGAATAATTTATTTGATAATGGATCTTGGAGAGGAAGCGAGTGCATTATTATACAGCCACTATTATTTAATGAAAATACAGCAGGATTTATTATAGTTCAGTCTAAACATTTTAGTGATATAAATGCTAAAGACCAATTATTAATAAAACATCTATCTGATATTTTATCTTTATCCATTAAAGATTTAGATATTTTAGATAAAACTATTGAGAGCGGGAAAGATCAATCGCAAATTTTTGATTTATTAACGCAGATAAACCTCGGGCATTCTGAGACAGAAATCTTGAATAAATTCAGAAATTTACTACACTACTTTTTTAATTATGATTGCCTTACAATATCAAAGATTGATGAGTCCGAAAAGAAAGCATTTATCAAACTAATCGATGGTGTAAAAAAAGATCTTCCTGAACAAAATGATTTCAATATAAATGGGACTATCAATGGACTACCTTATACAAAAAATACTTTAATTAATAGTTCAAACCATAAGTTCAATCTATTTCGATTTTCTTCATCAGAGAAATTTACTGATTCAAAAAATAATTTTATTGGTGCCCCTATACTTATAGATAAAAAATTATGGGGTGCAATAATGATAGAAAGTTTTAGTGATCAGATTTTCAATGAAAATGATGAAAAACTGCTTTTATTGATTGTTCGTGCAATGCAAGCTAGTATGCTTTGGTATACTGAGTACCAGAATATGTATGAGAATGCAATAAAAGATGGGTTAACAGGTTTATTAAATCATAAGACATTTATGGATAGAGCTATGGAAGAGATTGAAAGAGCTAGGCGATTTCAACATCATCTTGTGTTTCTAATGTATGATTTAGACAAGTTTAAACGGATTAATGATACGCTCGGTCATCCCTATGGTGACTATGTAATAAATACGACAGCAAAGATTATCAAAGATAATGTTCGTAGTATAGATCTTGTTGCTAGATACGGAGGAGAAGAATTTGCCGTAGTTTTAGTTAATACGACTACAGAAGCTGCAATGACGGTTGCACAAAGAATTGTTGATAATATCGCAGATTATAATTTTATCATGGAAGCTAAAGAAGTAAATATGACTATTAGTTCTGGTCTATCAGAATACCCAAATGATTCGGATCAATTAAAAGACCTAATACAATATGCGGATGAAGGCTTATATAAAACTAAAGATAATGGAGGGAATGGTGTCACAGTATATCATTCCATGGTTAATTAATAATGAGGATACCCACTTTCATACGTTATAATACCTTTGTTATTTTTATAATAGCTATTACAGTCTTAGTCGCTAAAGGCAAGAATTCTGATCAAAAGGAATTAGCCATACATCATTTTATGCAGGGAGAATTTTTATTAAACCAAGGTAACTATGCTTTAGCAGTACTAGAATTTCAAGATGCATTAGATATTGATCCTAATGCATCGACAATTCATATTTCTATTGCTGATGCATATCGCCGTTTAGGTAGATCAAAGCATGCAGAAGATCATTTAAGAATTTCGATTGATCTTGATCCAGAAGAACTAAGTAGCCGAGAAATGTTAGGTCATCTATACTTGATTAATAGGCGATATGATGAGGCTGAAAAAGAGTTTCTAGTATTAAGTGAGTTGGATACATCTAATGATAATTATATAACTGTTCTAGGTGACTTAGCAAAATTGCAAGAAAGATGGAATCTCTCTGTAGATTATTATTTAAAAGCCTATGAGATTAATCCTCAGAATGTCAAGGTACTGGAAAACGCTTTGCAGGTTTGTTTAGGTGCCGAACTATTTAAGAAAGCGGAATCTACTTGTTATAGTTTAGCAATGATAGATCCAAACAACGTGAGTTATTGGAATACCTACAAACAAATCACTGCATATAATAAAAATTATGAAAAAACATTGTCAGCAATATTAGAGATAGAGCGGATTCAAGGTTCTTCCTCGAAATTATTAATGGAAAAAAGTGCTATAAAACAGGAGCAGAATAATAATGAGGATGCAATAAAATATCTTCATAAAGCGTACGATATAGATGAATCCAATATTGAAGTTATACAAAGATTAGTGTCAATCTATATGGAAAACGAAAATTTTAGTGATGCTGAGTTTTATAATGAAATATTGTTGAAAGAATTTTCTGATGACCCGAGCGGTTTTATAAACGCTTCAATCATATCATTAAATAATTCTTCTCCTCAAAAAGCAATAGATTATCTTCAACCAAACATAGAGAAATTTGTTGATAATTATTCGGTACATTATTTATTGGGGACCTCTTACTATCAGATAGATGATCTTGTCAATTCAGAAAATCATTTTATTAAAGCACTATCTATTTTTCCTAGTTCAAGAAACAGTAAACACACACTTGCAATGATATATGACCAAAACGGATCATGGGTCAAGTCAGATAGTTTATATCGAGAACTAATCACAACTGATACTACAGATGCACAAGCTTATAATAATTTTGCCTATAGTCTAGTTGAGCGAAATGATAATCTTGAGCTGGCATTAGAAATGTCAATAATTGGAAACAGGGTACAGCCTGAATCTGCTCCATATTTAGATACACTTGGGTGGATATACTATAAGCTAGAACAATATGAAAAAGCTTTAGAATATGTTCAAAAGTCCTACAGCTTAGATAATACAAATCCTGTAATTCTTGAACATTTAGCAGATATATTAAAAGCAACTAATCAGATCTCAAAAGCGAACCTAATATACATGCAGGCTATTGATATTGGTGGTGATAGCCTTTTAATTCAGCAGAAAATAAATATTGAATGAAGAGTATTTTCCTTTTTCTCTTATTTATTTCTGCCTGTTCTACATCAATTAAAAATATACAAGATGATATAAGCGTATTATCAAATGGAGAACTGTCAAGAAATTATATTTCATGTAGTGGACATGGTAACATTTCGTCAATAGGAAATATCAAAGGAAAACTATCATTTAGTTTTTTATCACAAAACGATAGTTCATTTTTTCAATTCCAAGATCTTTTAGGAAGAAAAGTGTTACTTATGTGGCTGACCCCTACTTCAGCTGATGCATGGAATATTTTAGATAATAAACGATATAATTATAGTCTTATTAAAGGTATTTTCCCTATTCTTTCAGTTGTTGAGCCAATAAATATCACAAAATTTCTATGGGGTAATGAATCAGTCTATAATGCTGAAGACTTTATGGTTCTGGGAGGTCAGACTAATGAACTATCAATAACTTTTGAAAAAAGTAATGAAAATGAAAATTTAATCAATAAAGCTATTTTTAAAGATGAAACCAATCGCCAAGAAGTGGCCATTTTATTAAAATCAAGAGTGTATAGTGATGACTTTATTGATTTAGATAAAATTTGGAAATTAATATTGATTTAGAAATGATGGTTTCAATAGTCATACCGATGTTTAATGAAAATGAGTCTATATCTGACCTCTATATCGAAATTTGTGATGCTCTCTCCTCTTATGATAATTGGGAAATTATATTTGTTGATGATGGCTCTTCGGATGGATCAAAAGAAAAAATTATCGATATTATATCCAAAGATTCAAGATCTAGACTAATTAGCTTTTACAGAAATTTTGGAAAATCAGCTGCTCTATCAGAAGGATTTAAATATTCAAAAGGCGATATAATTATTACTATGGATGCGGATCTTCAAGATGATCCTGCAGAGATTTCAAACTTTATTACTAAAATTAATGAAGGTTATGATCTTGTCTCAGGCTGGAAAAAAGTAAGGCATGATCCATGGACTAAAACATTTCCATCTAAAATATTTAATTTTGTTACTCGGTTATTAACAGGTGTGAAAATTCATGATTTCAATTGTGGGCTTAAAGCTTATCGGAGCTCGGTTGTAAAGTCTATTGAGATTTTCGGTGGTAGACATCGATATATTCCAGCTTTAGCAGGACAAAATAATTTTTCTGTTTCTGAAATTGTGGTAAATCACCGTCCAAGAAAATATGGTAAAACTAAATATGGTGGATCTAGGATATTTCATGGTTTTTTCGATTTGTTAACAATATTATTCTTGAATAAGTATACGCAGCACCCACTACATTTTTTTGGCATGATTGGTTTAACGACTTTTTCAGCAGGGACATTTACTGAGCTAGTTGTTATTTATTATAAGTTCTTCTTAGGAGAACCTTTTGCAAAGCATATTGCATTACTCTTACTTGGTGTAATCCTAATTTTTATTGGGATTCAATTCTTTTCTATTGGCCTATTAGGCGAAATGATGGCAAGATATAGCCAACGAAAAGAAGATAGGGTTAAAGAGATTATATCGTTCTCAGACTAAGTTAGCTATTTATCGCTATGTCAAATCCAATTATTAGTATTGTAACACCTACATTTAATCGTTCACATGAGCTAGATTATTTAATCGAATCAATCAACAAACAAACACTAGATCATGAATATTTTGAAATGATTATTTCTGACGATGGGTCAACAGATGATACTCATGAAAAAATAAAAAAATGGATAAAATTAGTTGGGTTTAAATTAGAATATATTAGCCAAAATAATCTTGGACCGGGTACAGCCAGAAACCATGGTGTCGAAAGTTCTATTGGGGAGCTTATTGTTTTTATTGATTCAGATTGCGAAGCTGATGAGAATTGGTTGAGAATAATTTATGATTCTTATATGGAAAAAAAATTTGATGCATTTGGTGGCCCCGATCATTCGAAAGATGATTTTTTGCCAGTTCAGAGAGCAATAGATTTTTCTATGACGTCATTCCTTACTACGGGAGGAATGAGAGGCCATAATAAAAAAATGTTAGCTAAGTTTTACCCTAGGTCTCACAATATGGGCGTTAAAAAAACTTTGTTTGAAAAGGTAGGAGGTTTTGGCTCACTTCGTCATGGTCAAGACATTGAATTGAGCCATCGGATTAAAAATAGTGGTGCGAAAGTTAAGCTATTGATTGATGCAATAGTTTATCATAGACGCAGGACTACATTATTAAAATTTTTTCGTCAAGTTTTCAACTGGGGAGTAGCGAGGATCAATCTTGGTAAAGCAGACATAGCGATGCTTGAGCCTATTCACTTTTTTCCTTCTGTCGTGACATTATTATCATTATTAACTGTCATAGGGTTAGTTATTTATCCTAGCATATTCTATCCTATTACAATATTTGGTTTGATTGCCTTATTGTCTATAAGTATTATAGGAGGAATGAAAACAAGAAGTGCAGTTGTCCTATTATTGTTATTGTTTGTTATCCCGATGCAGGTTTTAGGCTATGGACTAGGGTTTTTCATAGCATTTATCAAAAGATTTGTTTTAAAGCATGGTGAATTCACAGGGTTTCAGAAAAAATATTATTAGTGATGAAGAAAGTTTTAGTTATATCGTATTACTGGCCTCCAAGTGGCGGCCCTGGAGTTCAGCGGGTATTAAAATTCTGTAAATATTTGAATAAGTTCGGATGGGATCCTATAGTATTAACAGTAAAAGATGGAGAATTTCCTGCTAAAGATTATTCTTTAAATGAAGAGGCTAAAACCGCAAAGGTTTATTATGCAAAATCAATTTCTTTCCACAGATTTTACAATTGGATATCAGGGGGAAAAACAACTCCAACCCATCATCTGAGTTCTTCAACTAAAGATAGTATAATAGTAAAATTATTTAGATGGATAAGATATAATTTAATTGTTCCAGATGGAAGAATTGGATGGTATCCCAATGCGGTATCAAAAGGTGATGATATAATTAAACAAAATAATATTAGAGTTATTTTTTCATCTGTTCCTCCTTATACGGTTCACCTGATTGCAATGAAACTTTCAAAAAAACATTCAATCCCATGGGTTGCAGATTTTAGAGATCCATGGGTAGATAGATTTTATAATTATGAAAATAAAAGATTATGGTTAACCAAATTAGTTGATCGTAGCCTAGAAAAGAGAGTTATCAATAATGCTAGTGCATTAACTACAGTGAGTAAAGCTATATCAGAATATTATGAGAAGCCTTTTAGTGTAATACATAACGGATATGATGAAGAGGATTTTACTTCTGTAAATGAAAAAGAAAAGAAGGCTGTTGTTATTAGTCATATAGGAACTATGACTAAATCTCAAAATCCATCAATGTTTTTTCAATCTATAAGTAAGTTGAATTTAAATCAGGAAAAGTATCGAATAAACTTAATTGGTAATATTCATCCGGACATAAAATCTTATATACAGAATAATAAGTATGATAATTTCATTAAAATTAAACCATATATACCCCATAAAGATGCAATAAGAAAAATGTGTGAGTCTGATTTTTTATTGTTGGTAATACCAAACACTAAGAAAAATATGGGAATAGTTACTGGTAAGCTATTTGAATATATTAGGTCGATGAGAAAAATTATTATGATTGGACCGTCTAATTCAGATGCTGCAAAAATCATAGCCCAAACAAACTCTGGAGTATGTTTTGATTACAATGAAAAAAATAAAATTAAACATTTATTGATGGAAAACAATTTACCTACTACAAGTAATTATCAGCAGTATAGCAGGGAGAGTCTAACAAAAACTCTTTCTCTTGTATTTGAAAAGGTTCATCTCGAATAATCAATGGTTTACAATTAATATGAAGTTTCATCATTAAAAGAGAATCTTATGAATAAAAAAAATATCTGGCTTATAATACCCATTATCACGTTACTCTTTTTATACAAACTGATAATATATAATCAAATTCCATTGGCTAGCGATATGGTCGCGCATGAGCCGATAAAAAAATGGATTAATACTACAGATGAATTTCCACATTGGTTTCCAAATCTATTCTCTGGTATGCCTTCATACGGTGGTTATATATATACTCCAGGACATCCGTTAAAACCAGTATTGGACCTAATCCTGTTTAATACTGGTGCCAAGCTTTGGTTTTATTTATCTATTGGGGGGGTAGGGCTTTTCTTTTTTCTTCGTTTTCTAAACATTTCAAGTTATTCGGCTTTATTTGGCGGTATTGCTTATTCTTTAACCCCATATGCTTTTGGACTGATCAATGCTGGGCATAATAATAAAATAATGGCGGGCGCTTTTATACCATGGGTTGTATTCTGTGCATTGTATTTGTTTAAATATCGTTCGGTTAAATCCGTTCTGTTTTTAAGTATTATTTCTGCATTACAACTGTGGACCAATCATCCACAAATCGTTTACTATACCTGGATGTTTATTGGTTTATGGTGGCTGTCGGATATAATTATTGATTTAATAAAAAAGAAAACTAAAATTAATAACTCACTGATTTCCTTTGGGTTAATGATTCTATCAATGGTCTTAGCATTGTTAATGGTCTCAGATCCTTATTACGAGGTATATACTTTTCAGGCTGAGTCGAATAGAGGATCTCCTTCCGTTTTAGACAAAACAACTGATACAAACAAAGGTACAAAGTGGGATTATGCTACTCAGTGGTCTTTTCATCCGGCTGAAACGGTGTCGTTTATTTTCCCTTATTATTTTGGTCTGCAAAATTTTTCTGTTAAAGATAGGAGTAACCCAGAAAAATTTATGAAACAGGCCTCTTATTGGGGTTATATGCCTTTTACACAGTCGACTCATTATATTGGACTGCTTGTTATAATTTTTTCATTTTACGGCTTGTGGTGTTACTACAGGTATAAGGATATAGGTAGGATAGAATTAATATTGTGGATTACAGTAATCGCGGTACTTATTACTGGATTTGGCAGTCATTTTTCTTTACTCTATAAACCATTATTTCAGTTTGCGCCTTTTTTCTCAAAATTCAGAGTTCCATCAATGATCTATATGTTGTTTTCTTTAATTATGCCAATCCTTGCTGCAATAGGTCTCGATAGAATTACAAGTAAGAAAAATAAAAGTAATATTTTTAATGATTCATTAACCATATTTGGAATTTTTATTTCTCTTAGTTTATTTCTATTATTATTTGGAGAAAGTATTCTCTCCTTTTCTTCATCAGGCGATACAAGATTTACTCAATATGTAGACCTAGTAAAAAATATTCGAATTGACCTATTTAATAAAGGTCTAATGCTTGCACTATTTATTAGTGCAGGTACATTAACTTCAATCTGGCTTTATTCAGAA
>Ga0208407_1000191_pt1 | contig 28879 bp, 16 predicted proteins | sample ETNtaG_9_FD_185775 | JGI IMG/M metagenome (GOLD analysis project Ga0208407, IMG submission 185775) | Marine microbial and viral communities from oxygen minimum zone, Eastern Pacific Ocean - ETNP201406SV69 (SPAdes) (version 2) | ecosystem: Environmental > Aquatic > Marine > Oceanic ...
CGTGATTTCTTCTCCGGATGCTCCAATCCTAACTCTACAAGAATTGAACCTTATCGATTCCAGTGCAGGAAGTCTACAATGGTGGGTCTACGATGCTGATGGAATCATTCCTGACGCAACTGAAATCCGAGTAAATGGTTCTATTCTTGAAAATCTGTCTCATTCCTGTGTCTATGATTCAACGGACTTCACTAATCGCTGCCTTTCTATGCTCCCTTTACCTCCATACCATAACGGTTCAATCGAAGTTCGAGTTTCAGTGTTTGATGAAGAAATTGGTTCGGAAACAGTCGCCTATATCTCAGTCAACCTGACTGCGTCACAACCTGGGGTGGAACAACCACCAACCGATGAATCAAATGGCCTTGAATCACTTAGTGTTACGCTATTGTCCCTTGGAGGTATTGTTGTCATTGTGGTTTTGATTGGAATTGTTGTTATGCTTCAACTAAAAGGCTCTAAGAACTATACTGAATTGCCAATAGTTGAGGTTGAAGAAGAACAAATTGAACCATCTCCTGTTTCAAGAAGCGGTGGATTATTAGCAAGAGCTCAACAAAAACAGTGATTCACAAAGGAATATTTCCATGTTTTTTCGGTGGGCTCCATTCTCTCTTCGAGTGAAGAATATTGAGGGCACGACACAAGCGTAATCGGCTTTCACTTGGCTCAATTACATCGTCAAGCCAACCGTTTCGTGCAGCCACATAAGGGTCGCCGAATTTGGCTTTATATTCTGCAATTAGGCGTTGGCGAGTTTCTTCTTTTTGGCCATCAGGTGCTTTATTAATTTCAGCTCTGTGAATGACATTAACTGCACCTTCGGCACCCATAACTGCCAATTCTGCAGTAGGCCAAGCGATGTTGTAGTCGCTTTGCAAATGTTTGCAAGACATGGCCAAATATGCACCACCATACGCTTTCCGTGTGACAAGTGTGAGTTTTGGAACAGTCGCTTCAGCATAGGCAAACAATAGTTTAGCCCCATGGCGAATAATTCCGCCCCATTCTTGAACGACACCAGGTAAAAATCCAGGTACATCTTCAAAGGTTACTAAGGGTATATTGAATGAATCACAGGTACGGATAAAACGCGCTGCTTTGATAGATGCGTCAATATCAAGACAACCAGCCAATACCTTTGGTTGGTTGCCTACAACACCAATTGTTTTACCTTCCAAACGCGCAAAACCAATGATGATGTTATCGGCATAAGCCTCAAACAGTTCAACAAATATTCCATCGTCGACAATTTCTTCTACCACTTTGACCATGTCATATGGTTTGTTTGGATTTTCAGGAACCAATGATTCGAGTTCTGAGTTCAATCTCCCAGCAGGGTCAGCGGTTTCTTCGTAGGGAGGGTTTGCCATGTTATGGTCTGGTAAAAATGAAAGAATCTCTGTGGCAAGAATACAGGCATCCTCTTCATCATCTGCAATTAGGCATGCGATGCCTGAACGTGAGGCATGAAGTGACGCTCCACCAAGTCCGGGGGCATCGATTTCACCTTCGATAACTTCTGGAGTCTCCAACGGAGATGAAAGAAATAATTGTCCATGTTCTTCACCTAATATCGTAAAATCGGCTAAACTCGCTGCAAGTGCTGAAACTCCTACGACTGGGCCGAGAACTAGACTAATCATCGGCACCCTGCCACTGCATTGAACCAATCGATCTAACAATTCACCTGTACCTGCTAACGCAGAAATACCGTCATGTGCTCGTTGACCTCCGCCATCCCACATTCCAATGATTGGGGCTTTCACCCGTTCTGCCATTTCAACAATCTTAGCAATTTTTTTAGCATGCATTTCACCCATACTCCCACCATGGACGCTGAAATCTTGCGCGAAGCAGTAGATACGCCGTCCATTCACAGTCCCATGGCCGGCGACAACACCATCGCCGAGTGTATGATGAAGAAACATGCCGTTATCGGTAGAGCGATGAGTGACAAAGGCATCGATTTCGATGAATGAATTTTCATCAAGAAGGAGAGAGATACGGTCACGGGCAGTGCCTCTGCCACTTGTCCGAATCGCTTCTTGGCGCTTCAAACCACCTCCAAGTCGAGCTTGCTCTCGCTTGTACTGGAGTTCCTCGAGTCGTTCACTCGAATTCCCTGCCATATCTTCTCCACCTCTTCTCGGTTTTTCATTCAAGCGCTTATTTACGGAGTAAATTGTTTCCTTCCCCGCATAGGTTTGCAGCAACTGCGTCTCCAACTTTCATGTTGTTTGAAAGGGCCCAATGTATTTTGACAACCACGCTGTCTGGTGCGGACACACTACCGTGGCCAAGAATACCCATCTCCATCTGCTTTCGGCCTTTTGAGTAGACATTCATATCGACAGGTCCATGAATGCATTGATTGGTGACAACGATTGGAATCTCTCTATTTACGCAACGTGTAAGAGCACGCCACACTTTCGTATTTTCAGGAGCATCTTTTGCTGGATCGTCGATAGGCAAGTGGCCAAGTCCGGTTCCCTGAATGACTATTGCTTGAACTCCAGTTTGAACAATTGCCTCAATTTCTTCTGAATGAAGCCATGGACCAGCAACAAATTGTGCGATTCGCACACTTGTTTCGTAGTGCGTTGGTTGAGTGCAAATAGCGCGAGATGAACTAGAATCAAGAATTTCTTGATATCCATCAGCGAGGGAGTGGGAGCATTCGCCGTTGTCAATGATGACCGTGGCGAGTGCTTCACAATTGACCGGTTGAAACGCATCTCTGCGAGAGGAATGCAATTTTCGGACCCCAATACCCGGATAAACAGCACAGGCACCATCGTTGTTAGAAGCATGCATGACAACCACAACCGCATCGCCAGCATCTCCACATGGTTTAGGGCCATGAGCAGCCCAATGAACTGCTGAGAGAAGATTTTCACTTGCATCTGAGGACCCACGGTCCGATGAACGCTGTGATCCTACAAATGCTATGGGCCCTGGTGGGGTTTCACCTTTTCCACCCCAAGCAAAACTCAAAGCCGCTGAAGAAATGTGTAATGTGTCGGTGCCGTGAGTGACTACAACACCATCGCACCCATCATCAAAGGCTTGCTTTGACGCTTTGATAATCGAGTTCCAATGTTGTGGACGAATGTCATCACTAAACATGTTCCCAAGTTTGACTGCTTCAATATTGGCAAGAGTCGTGAGTTCTGGCAATGTTGCAATGAGTTCTTCAGGTTCAAATCTTGCAACAACAGCACCTGTTGCATAATCTACTTTTGACGCAATCGTTCCACCTGTGTGGAGAATACGGACACGTGGTAAAGATTCATCAATCTCAGTTGGTGAAGAAATTGATTCAGCAGTTGTTGCAGTTGTACCTAGGATTTCAATCTCCTGAACATCTTCCAATGGGTAACTTGCATTATAGCCATTGACAAGTTTGACAGTCAAATGGTTCTTTGCAGCAGGATGGAGGGTGACGCCTTCAATGGTTGTCAAACCGTTGTGGCTGTTGACCTCAACTTTCACTCGTTGGCCTGCGACGGGAGCATCAACCATGTATTCTCCACATGCCGAGGGCACATCAACAGTTCGCATCGTCAAAGGTGGAAATAGAATAATCTAGACATGAAATAATGGTGCCGGGAGCGGGGCTTGAACCCGCGACCTTCGGATGTCTCAGACACCGCAAGGGGTTTGCACGTCATACGATTGCCTTGTAGGCTGCCCTATGAGTCCGACGCGCCACCAACTACGCCACCCCGGCTTATCTCTCGCCTGTCGCGTTCCCCATTTCAACCATACGGATGAAAAGTGATGTAATTTCACCGTAGCCTTCATGCACTCCACTCATTTGGAGATGGCATGGTTGACCTCAGTACCGCTATGGCAGCTGCCTCTGTCGACCGCCAAAAACGTGTGGCTGATGAGGGTAAAGAGCGGATGAAAAGGCGCAGTGGCCGCGACCTTGGCATCGAGCCTTTCGATCCTGTCAAACACGTTGCCAAAGAAAAAGCAGAAACCGCATCGATGTGGCTTGTAATCGGTTTCTCCGTGATTATTTCATTATTGATGCGCTATGTTCTGATGCCTAGAACCACTGTTGAAAAATCTGACATTCTTTATTTGGCACCATTGGCTGCAATCTTTCTAATTCCACAAGTGCATCGAATGGTTATGCCATCTTCTTTCAATGAATTGTACACTAAGGGGACTTGGTTCAAAGCGGGCTTTCTCCATACGTTCACTTTCTTGGCCATGGCTTTCCTGCTGGTGAATCCTCCTTTAGGTGACATCGTGGCGCCACAATTAGCGGACAAGTGGGTTTTGGTTCAGAATGAAGGAGGAGAATTCAATTTTTCCAAAGGTATGGGTGAATCTGGTGCCCTCACTTGGGAAGTGGAAGAAGATACAATACTGACGGGGGAAATTTGGCTTCTCTTTGGATTGGCAGACAACGTCAATGTTGATGGGGCAAGAATTTCGGTCACACTTTCCAATAATGCTGGCGATGTGGAACTTGAAAGTGATGCTGAGTTCTGGGAGGACAATGCCGAGGTTATCGCAGAAAACACAGGAAATATATCGAATACTGAACGCAGTTCAAAACTCATGCCTCATGGAGATTTAGACCAAGCATTTGCAATACTTCTAGGCACTGACCTCTCACTCGGAGAGCACAACATCATCGTGACGATTTATGAACAAGGAGATCCTTGGGAAAACACCCGTACATACGAGTGGAAACTTAGGGTCGTTGAACAACTCCCTGAAGACTTACCCTCATGAGAGTAAATCGCTGTGAGCCAATAATATCTTGTTGAGCAGTCGACTAATTCGATGCACATCTTGTTGTTCTTGAGTTTGCTTTTGTAATTGTCTTCTTCGTAATACGTGTATTAGCGGTGCAGCAGCAGTCCAACACATGAGGTCCAAGCAGCGATTAACAAGAGTGGTCATATCTCTGCCGAGGAGATATACAAGGAGTTGTTTTCTGACGCCCTTGCCGAAAAGTGAAAGTGAAATTATGCACGCAAATGAGTGACAAGACGCGCGGTAAGAGCATCCAATTGAATTTGTTCTCCTCCACCCTCTACCAAGCGATAATCGACTTCAGCCATCCATTCGGTCATGTCCAACTTTGCATCTTCTGTTAGGAAATCTGCAGTGTAGAGTTCGCGGTGTAATTGATTCACAAAATCAGTACCGGCGAGGCCATATTTGTCAAGTAATTCGCGCAATCGTCGACGTGCAGCATGAAATCCATCATCTCGACACGCCATAAGGAATTGATGGAGTGCTTCTGGTGGAGCAGTTGCTGATGTTTCGTAGATAAGTTCACGTGTGACTTTCATATTGAGAGCTGCTGCTACTTGGAGGCCAGTGAGTGCTTTACGTAAGTCACCCTGTGAGATACGAGTCAAAGCCTCACCAGCATCATCTTCTAATTTCACTCCTTCTTCCTTTGCAACATGATGAACTTGGGCATTGACGTCGGAATCAGCCAAGGGCCGGAATCGGAACACTGCACATCGGGATTGAATTGGCTCAATAATTTTGGAAGAATAATTACAAGATAAAATGAACCGGCATGTTTCAGCATACTGTTCCATTATTCGGCGTAGAGCGCCTTGGGCATCGTTGGTCAAAGCATCCGCTTCATCCAAGAAAATAATTTTGAAAGAGGCGCCTCCATAGGGTGCGGTACGAGCAAATTGCTTTACTTTGGTACGAATACTTTCTAATTTCCGCTCATCAGAAGCGTTCATCTCGAGTAAATTCCGGCGATATTCTTTTCCAAATACATCCTTTGTCAAAGCCATTGCAGCAGTTGTTTTTCCAGTCCCTGGTGGGCCCGCAAACAACAAATGAGGAAACTCTTTCTTTTCAGAATATATAATCAAACGCTGCACAACTGCTGCTTGACCGCGAATTTGGTTGACTGACTGGGGGCGGTGCTTTTCAACCCAAAGTTCGCTCATGCATGGATGTCATTGCCGAGCCTCCTTGAACATTCTCCTTTTTATCGAAGAAAATCGAAGTAGGAAATGTATTGTTAATGGCTATTTTTTTGTATTCTTGAAAGGCAGCCCATAGGCACGGAAGGGAAAAGACAGTATATGGAGCAGGTCTTGAACGCAATGAGCCCCATGCTACGCGAGACTGCCCCCCGTCGGACCACTTTGACCATCTTCCTAGTTTTGATGTTCCTATTTGCAGATTTACTGTTACCTCAAGCGATGGATTATGAGGTCGAACTCGCTGAGCAGCACAGCGTTTCGCTCGTCACTTCAATGATATCTGCTTCCGCTGATACTTATATCGATGAATTCAATCCAACCACAAATAACAATCAAAGTAGCACAGGATATCTTGGTGTTTCTGACGCTGGGTTTGAGAGTCGACTGTTGTTTGAATTCCCAATGAATTTCACCTCCTCCGATACTGTACATTCGGCAACATTGAACATTGTGTGTGATGAAAGTTCAGTTTCATCATCAAATATCATCATCTATCCAGCATCACTTTCCACTTGGAATTCAACCACTGCAACTTGGTCTCAATCAGATATTGGTAGTCCATGGAGTACTTTTGGTGCTGACAGTACGAGTGACCGTGGGGCATGGGAGCCGCCATTCCGTTCCTCTACCAACGGCACCTTTTCACTCAATGTTACTGGAATTGCTCAGCAAGCCGCTCTATCGAATGAATCCACGGTAAGTTTCCTCATATCAGCACTTGATTCTGAGTATGAATGTTATCTCTCTGATTCAACTAATCTGTTATATCGGCCCGAACTTGTTCTTGTGACTTCGGCATCAGCAGCAGGTAACGGCGGTTCGGTCGTCTCGGACTTCGCTGTTGATGATATGCCATTGATGAGTGGAGACTTGATTTTGTCTGCGGACATAACCCCTACACTTTCTTACAACACTTTAGTTGGAGACCATGTTGAATACCAACTCTCTCTCGATGACCAATTCAAGGTGGCAAATGATCTTGAATGGCATTATTCTACCATCTGGGATACGTTTACCACAACGACGACCAGCGGAACATTTTCAGTTCCTGTTTCAGAGCAATTCTCAAACGGCACAAAGGTGTATTACCGTGTGCGAAGCATGGATTCAACCGATACCTTAAGCGATTGGTCTGTGACCAAGAAGTTCCTTCTTCCGGCCCATACTGTCACGGATAATGGTGATGGCACGGCAAGTATCGAAGTTGATGTTGACGACTTGGGAGTAATTGGGAACTTCATTGAAGACTCCTATTCAAATCAACTGAGTAAGAATAGCAAATATGGTTCATCCGATATCATGGAAACCAGCGTGACTTCGAATAAAGAATCACTCATTCATATCCGTTTAGACCTCGGATTACTTGGTCTTCCATCGAATGCAACAATTGTTGATGCACAAGTCAACCTTACGCGTGATTCATCTTCGAATAATGCACTTCTCTCAATGCATGAAATGGTTCCAAATCAATGGATAGAAAGTGAAGTCACCTGGAATCGAGGTTCCAACGCCAATAGTTGGACAGATGGTGGGCGTGTCTATTCATCAACCGCTTCTGATACTGGAATAAACGGTTCTCAAGCTAGTTCAAAATTCGGCTTTGGATTCACCGACGTCTTGCAATCATGGTTGGAAAGTGGTTCAACTGATAGTGCGGACTTCATGATTACAGCTCGCGGTCAAAACGAAGCGTATTCGTCCACAGGCACCAAGAGTGCCGTGTTTTATTCATCGGAGGCAGCTGATGACGCCAAGAAACCTGCAGTTTCTATTACCTATGCATGGGGGCCAACAGCACCTTTAGCAACCGTGAGTTTAACTTCACCTCTATCTGGAGAGGCTGTTTGGAATCAATCAGGTCACAACTTCACTGCAAATCTAACGCCTTCAGTTTCTTGGACTCCAAGTTCTTCATCTCATGATATGATTCTTCAATTGGCAACAGATGAACAATTTAGGAACCGAGTTTGGGCTTCTAACACTGCAGTGGATAATGACTTCGCACCTACAGATGGCATACTCAACATGACCGGTGACCTTGCATTAAATATTGGAAATATGTACTTTTGGAGAATGGCCTATCAAGATTCAGATGGGCGTTATGGTCCATGGTCTACATCCAGTTTCCTTGTTAGTTCACTCGAAAGTACATGGCTTGGTGGCGAGCGATATGAGTTCCGAATGAAGCATGGAAACGGGACAAATGATGGTCTATACCCCGAATGCCTTGACACATATATCGACAGTGGTACGCCATCGCAAAATTACAACGATGAATCGAAACTTCTCATCGCATACAACACATATCCAATCGAAGCACTTGGCCTCTTGAACTGTAATCTACGCTCAAACCTCCTCCCTGCGGGATACGCTGTTGAATCTGCCCACCTTTCGATGGTGGTTGGAAGTTCCCCTACCAATTCACCGAAAATCGCTGTTTGGGAAAGCCGGCAACACAATTGGACCGATGATGGGGCAACTTGGTCATCCTATGATGGAACAAATAACTGGGGGATGTCAGGTGCAAAGGGTTGGGAACGTTCTTCTTTGCTCGACTCAATTCAACTTGATGCATCCTATGTTACTGGCGACCGTATTGACTGGAACGTCACCTTAGGGGTTCAAAATGCAATGCGTGAGAATCGTAGCGTTGATTTCTTAATTGGAATCCTCGGAACTGGGACCGGTCAAAGCCGTGAAGTTCAGTTGTATCCTGGTGTAGCAGCAGATGCCCAAAAGCCTGAATTGACTTTTGTCTATGTTCCTGGTTCTAACGTCGTTCCAAGCGACCCTCTCCCTCTTACGCCATTGAATGGCTCGTGGTCTATGGGCACTGGAGTTGACCTCACTCCGGATAAGCGTCCATCACTTACTTGGTCATTTGGAAGCAATTTGGCCGTCGGTGGCTGGGCAGTTCAACTTGATACAACACCAACTTTCGATTCAACCTCTCTTCAAACGAAGACTTCCTGGAATGATGCTGGGTTTGATGTTACGAATTTGTCATACACGCCTGTTACGGATTTAGATGACGGCGTGACATGGTATTGGAGAATTCGGGCAATATCTTCAACCAACCAAATCGGAAATTGGTCGAACTCCTTTTCTTTCTCCATCCCAGACTTGACCACATGGCAAACATGTCAAGATGGCTCATGTGCTTCAGTTGAATTACATCACAGAGAAGCAATGCCGAATTTGAATCTACCGAATTTCCTCGATACTTATGTGATTGAATCAGGAAGTGGTTCGTCGAATACATACAATTCTTCATCGCAACTGAAAGTCGGTGCTGTTGCGTATAATCGTCAGGCTATCTCGCTCATCAAAATCCCTCTGAATTCGATTCCACAGCCAACTAATGCTCGGGTTACCTCTGCTCAAATGAGCCTCTATTCTGAATTTTCATCCACTGCAGGAGAACCAATTGCTGTTCGCCCAGTGTATCAAAACTGGACAACGAGCGCAAACGGTACAACCTATGATGGAACCAATAATTGGTCGCAACTTGGTGGCCGAGACCTCGGTGTCGACCTTGGACCATATGTTGATTTGCAAGATTCAGTCAGTGCTGGTTGGATGACTTGGGATGTCAGTGAAGCAGTACAGGCGGCTTTGGACTCTGGTTCTTCGACACTATCATTGGCGGTATATGCATCCAATGAGATCACAGCTTATTCGAACGGACCGAATGTAATCACCTTCACCTCAACTGAAGGACTTTCCAGTCAACATCCATGGCTCAATTTGACTTGGTCCAACGGCACAAGTCCAGTTCCAACTTCGACTGGTATCAACATTGGACCAGCAAATAATTCGTTCTCATGGGACACTAATTCACATGCATTGTTGCCAAATGACACGCCAGAATTCAGTTGGTCTCACAATTCCCCGAATTCAGTCGATGCTTGGCGAGTGCATATTTTTGAGGATGCAGATGACGATATGGCAGGTCGTTACACCTATGATTCACGTGTTGAATCGACCTTATTCGATTTGCAGAACCTCACGTTCACTCCAACCTCTTCTCTGAACCACGCACAAACTATACGTTGGACCGTTCAACCTGTTCAAGCCGGTATGATTGGCCCACAAAGTAACTCTACTATATTCCATATACCAGATACAGATGCTGCTGAAATTGATTCCACACATGCTTGGGTTTCTCTTCAAGAGGGTTCAATTGTCGAATCAGAATTGTATCCAATGATTACTCAAGACACCACTTTGGATGAAGGTAATTCACTTGCAAATAATGGTGGCTCATCATATCTTGCAGTTGGTCAAAGTTCAACAAATAGTATTCTTCAGTCTACAACTTTGATTGAAATGGATTTCTCATCACTTCCTTTCCCTTCATCGTATGAAATCAATAATGCTACTTTGGAAATCAGCGTTGTTGCAGGTTCCGACGATATATTCGTCACAGTTTCTGAAATGATTACTGGCTGGGATGAATCTTCAAGTTGGTCTCATCCTGGTAACAATACCACCTCATGGATGGGTACTGGAGCGTATCATTCGGCCGATAGCGAGATTCCCGAAACAAGTGGATTTTGGATTAATGGCACCGGTACCTTTGAAATAAACGTCACTGCAATACTTCAACATGCGATTGAACGAGGGCAAGAGAGTCTGAATATTATTATTCAACCAGAAGAAATCGATGGCACAATTGATGGCACATACTATATTGCTAGCAGTGAATACTCAAGCGTTTCAGACCGCCCGAAACTTACCATGAATTATGAGTTGACATCACCATGGTCTCCTTCTAATCCAACAAATATGGTTCCAGTAGATGGCTCGACACTTTGGAATCTTTCAGCATCAACTCCAAGTGGAACTGAAGTTGTAGATGCAAATTGGTCATCTGGAGATAGCAACCACACCAGTTGGGTCTTGTGTGGTTCTTCCGACGGTAGGATGACTCAAGATTTAGAATGCTTCGATTCGAATTTAGTAGTGAATGGTAGTACTTTTAATGCGACTTGGGATGTTCAAAACCTCACTTTGTCAGCAACGAATCTTACGAAAGGTGACGAATGGAAATATTGGCGTGTTCGTGGTGACCAAGATGGCCGAATCGGGCACTGGTCAAATGTTCAGAAATTCCGTATTCCAGAAGATCAAGGTTTCACAGATGGATTAGGAAACTATACTGTTCAAGTTAGCCGTGGCTCCATATTCTCGCAAACAGGTCTTCTCCCCGATGTCCCCGATGCAGAAATTTCCTCTTCAGCAACAGGCAATATTGGCTCCTCGACTCAACTTAATCTAGGAACTTCTTCATCTGGAACGGGAGAAAGTCAGATTTATCTTGAATTTGATTTGAGTTCAATGCCTTGGCCCACAGCCATGACCCCAACATCGATGATTCTAGGAATGTATCGAACTAGCGTAACCGGCACGACATCAACTACGATTTCGGCACATACATGTTCAACATTTTCCGAATCTTCAGTTACTTGGAACACCAATGTTCCTTGTATGACAAGTGAAATCACTCGCTCGACCCTTACCCTCACTCCAGCATCTGGCTGGGTCGAATGGGACCTCACCAGTCTTGCTCAAAGCAATGTGGCAAACGGAAATCTGACGATGACAATTCTGTTGAAATCAGTAGGAACTCCTTCAACCAGCCATGCGTTCTATTCATCAGAAGGAAGCAATGAAGATTACCGTCCTCGATTAGTTGTACAGTATGTCGATAACGTCAATGGTATTCAACCACCTGCACAACCTGTTTTGACATCACCTCAAGATGGACAAGTACTCTACAACATCTCTGCTCCAACTTTGCAACCCGACGACAAGCCAGTTCTTTCATGGTCAGCAGTCAGTGGGGCGACAGGATATGTCGTGACGATTGCAAATGAAACTGGTGTCTACAAATTCAATTCTTGGGAAGCGAATGAAATTATCGGTAATACATTCCGATTTACCGATTCTCTTACTACTGGTGAAGTATTTACTTGGTGGGTACAAGGTGTCAATCAATCAATTCCTGGGCCTTCTTCCTCCCGTTGGAGTTTTGCCATCGGAGACCCTCATCATGCCGATAATAGCGACCTCACCTATACATACACCTTCCAAACCGGTAACGAAGTAATGCAATTTGGCCATACAAATATTCGCGAAACACATCTCAGTGAAGTTAATCCTACAACAAACTTTGGCGATGCTGCACTTGTAGAATTGGGGACCTACTCCGGTGCCAATGCTGGTATGGAAGCCAGATTCACCTTTGCTTTAGATAACAGTCAAGTCCCTCTACCTGCGTTTTCAAATATCCACTCTGCAAGTATTGGACTTTATCTGGATTCCTGGCTTTTCACTGGCGGGGCAAATGAAATGACATTTAGTGTTCATCGAATTATTAACAGTCAATGGGCTCAATCCTCCTCGACATGGAATGCTTCATCCACTGCTTCTTCAGGCGCATGGGGTGCCCCAGGAATGCAAGCAGGTATCGATTATGATGCTACACCAATTTCTACTTTCGTTGATTCTGACATGAGCGATAAGCGTTGGGTATGGTTCGACATTGGAGTTAATGGAATGCTAATTGACAACGACAATGCTTGGATTATTATTGCCACTCCTAACCGTGGAACATTACTTGCTAACTTTGTATCAAGCGAAAATGGCTTGGAAGACAACAGGCCGAAAATATTGTTGAATCACACTAATGTGACCTCAATTGATTTGACGCCGACAGCTCCATCGACAGATGCAGATACTTCTGTGACCTTTTCTTATGCTGCATACGACCATTTGACCATGGCCATCAATGCGCCTGTTGTTTGGAGTGCTACAAATGGAAGCATCTCACAAACAGGAGTCTTTACCCCATATGCAGTTGGCCAGCACACCATTTCGGCATGTTTCGGTATAATTTGTTCTAGCGAAATCGTTACGGTTACACCTGGTGCACCTGTTGAATTGGTTGTTAATCCCGAATCGGCAACAATCTCTGCAGATAATTCTCTGCAGATTGTAGCATCAGTGGTTGACCAAAATGGAAACATAGTTTCAGGACAAACCATCAACTATTTGCCAAGCAATGGCAGTATGGATTCGAGTACAGAAGGTTTGTTCATTCCTTATGCAAGTGGAATTCAAACCGTTCAAGTCTCTTGGGTGGACCTAACCAGCACAACTCAAACAACCACGGTTTCCATCACTGTCGAAACAGGACTTCCTTCTTACTTTGTAGTTGAAGGATGCCAAGGAACAGTTCCTGCAGGGATTTGGTGTGCGGTGACCCACACATTGTATGACCAATTTGGTAATGAAATTATTGATGTCAGTGAAGCAGGTGACCTTACGTGGACGACTACAAATGGAAATTACAGTGAAGTTTCAAGTGAATACTTCCCCGATCACATTGGCGTATGGCATTTGAATCTAACCTCCACATCTGGTGCTGGAGGTTCTCTGTTGCTTACAGTTGGCCATGGTCAAATGGCGAGTTTGGAACTCGCATCTTCCTCGACATCCATTACTGCCGATGAGCAGGTTTGGATCAATACGACTCGTATCGATATACGAGGAAACCGTTTGCCAGTATTGCTTAATTCCGACCAATGGGTGACTCCACAGGACAGTGAATTGATGGTTGGTGCGCCAGCAATATGGACTCCAACCTCTCGAGGTGCAAAAATCCTTGAAGCAACTTATGAGACCATTTCTGCTCAAATTACTATCACTGTTGAAGCAGGAGCAATTGTTTCGTTACTCTTGATTGTTGACAATAATGTCTCCACATGGGAATCATTTGACATTACTTCAGATGATATCATTGATATCAAAGTGAAGGCATATGACCAGAAGGATAACAGATGGATAGTTTCTGCAAACTGGTTAATTGAACACCCTGAATGGTCATCACAATCATTCCTCGAACAATTGACAGGCGATGAAACAACATTTGTTCCATACTATGCTTCAGAGACCCCTTATACAATTACTGCTAGTTACAATGATGGTATTCTACAACACGATGTGAGCATCAATGTGTCTGTATCACATGGCGATTTGAACTCAGTCATCATTTCTGCCGCAGGCTCGGATGGAGCTTCAAATACAGCGTTTGACTTAACAGCCGATGAATACATCGACTTCTCATCAGAACTCTATGATTTAGATATGAATACAATTGACTCGAGTATTTTGGCATGGTATCTCACCAATCTTGATACAGGTGAAGTGGAACTTATTACGGATTCTTTACTGAATGACGACATGCGTTGGGGAGCCTCAGGCGTTGGTAATTGGAGTATTTCCGCTTCTTCTATCAACGATGCAGGTTTCAATGTCAGCGACCAAGTGACTATGGTGGTTCATCATGGTGAAGCAGTAGTTATATCGGCTATTCTTGACACCAGCGAACAAACTGCTGGCGGTCAAATTTCATTTGCCATCACAGGTCAAGACGCTGATGGAAACACATTCCCACAACTTGTGGAATGGTCTGAAGATGGAGTTACTGTTGAAAACATTACAGCTGGCCAAGACGATGGTACCTACATATACACCGCCACTATTGCGGGAACACACACTTTAGTTTACTCGACAGGTATTGTCGAAAGTTGGGAAAATATTTCTGTTGACCCACTGTATATTGTGGATTCACTTACGGTTGAACTTTCTTCTGAATCCATTGACCAATTAGGCAGTTTCACCGTGACCGTCAAGGCCTTTGATAAATATCTCAACCCTATACCAATTCCTTCGAGTGCAGATGTTGATGCAACAGGTCGTGCAGAAGTATTGAATCAAGGTCAAGGTGTTTGGAAGATAGTGACCCTCGATGATGGGCCACAAACGATTACCATCACTGCAGGAACAGTTTCTGAGGATCGAGCCGTTCAAGTCGAAGGAAACGTAGGCGGATTCTTCAAAGCAGGAGGGGCGCTTTACTATGTTGGTGCTGTTCTCATTGCAATTGTGAGTCTTGTAATTATTGGTTTGCTTGTATCTACCCTTCGTGGTGGAGGTTCAGATTATGATGACGATGAGGATTATTCATATGATGAAGATTATGACGAAGATGATAATGAGTCATCTAGTCCAGCACCAGGACCATCTGGCCCTGCTCCTGAAGCAAAGTCAGTTCCGGAAATTACGGCTACTGCCGATGACACATCGTGGCAAGTTGAACATCGTGTAGATGAGGATGGAACCGAATGGGCAGAAGATGAAAATGGCACATGGTGGTACCGCCAAGAAGGCGATACTGAATGGGGCGAATGGACGGATTAATCCGCCATATCTTTGATAGATGTTGAAGGCAAAGGTGAAATCATGCGAACCTTGAGTTATCTTAGGAGAAACATGCTTTGTGCCCTATGTATCATCTTGTTTACGTTTCATAGTATTCATCCTGTACTAACCACACCTTCATTTGATGATAGTGGAATAATTTCCCGTGCTGGAACACCAGTTAGGGTTGAAGTTATTGCAGATGTATCCACTCTTTCTGCAGATGAAGTCACCATGTTTTCGGCTGAATTATACGACTCTGTCAATAACCTTGTATCTGGAGAGGTTGTGTGGAGTAGTTCCAATGGTTCTATTTCTTCTGATGGAATCTTTTATCCTTGGAGTTCTGGAGTAATCACTATTGAAGCAACTCATAATGGATTGATTGGCTCCTTTAACATTACAGTTACTGCAGGTGCCGGACAATCACTCGATATCACAAGTTTGGATGCCCAGGCGCTGGTCCCAGTATCCCTCACTGCCAATCTTCTCGATGCGCGGGGTAATGCACAATTTTCACAAAATGCGGCATGGACTGTGGATGGTAATTATGTTGGAATTGGAAGCCCTTCATGGACACCTCAAGATGTCGGCAATTACACAATCCGCGCTCGACTTCATCAAATGGAACATGTTGCAACCATTCAAGTTACAGCTGGAAATCCGTATGAATTCACCTTTGACGAGGGGTTGCAGGTTCGAAGCGGACATTCAATCTTCATCTCACCTCATCTTTTGGACATCAATGGATTCGAGATGAACATAACTGAAGCAGGCAATAGAATTTGGACTGTTGAAAATGGCAGCATCATACCTTCCGGTTGGTTTACTGCATCACATCCAGGATATTGGAATATCAGTGTTTCAGCAGGTAATATAACTGGTGCCGGAATGATACGAGTCGTCCCTGCTAATGCTGCACTTTCCCAAGTTGTAGTTTTGTCAGAAGATCAAAAATTCACCGCAGGCGCATCTTATGAAATTGCTGCAATGCGTACGGATTCACAAGGATATACCGGAACTATCACCCCGCCTCTTGAAAATTTCTCAGTGACCAGTGGGGGATTAACATCCATGAACGATGCAGTCTATTGGTCACCTGGTGCAATGGGAATGCATGAACTACGAGTAGTCGATGATGGTGTTGTTTCGACTTTGATGGTTGAAGTGATTCATGGTAATGCCATTGACACCTTCTTGCAACTTTCATCACCGTCTTTGGTAGCCGGAGTACAAAGCACAGTTCTTTTCACAGCAATTGACGTCATTGGCAATGAATGGATGGTGAATGGTTCGGTGAGCATGATAAATGGAAATGACTCTCAATTTATTGCTTACAATGGATATGCAACCATTACTTCTCAACAAACTATGATATGGAGATTAGAAGGTTCTTGGTTTGATTTTGCGACTGATACGCGCTTTGAACCTATATTGCAAACTCAATCTCTTCCAGGGCGCCTAGCCTTTATACAATTAAACGGCGAAGGTGAAATTTTGCCATCAGATACTGCTTTAGCACTCGACCCATTATTCTTTGACGCTTTTTCCAATCCTTTAGAGGAAATTGGATTGAATTGGACTGTTGATGGTTTGGATGCAACCGTAGATATTCTTCTTTCAGACCTCCAATGGAATCCAACAGAGGTCGGAGGTCATGAGATTAGAGCAAATGCGGATGGCGTTTTCGCAACAATTCGATTGACTGTCGTTGCAGGTGATGCGCGTAATCTCATCACCAATGTGGAAGATGGTTTGATAGTGCAAGCTGGTGTGGCCAGTGAATTAATTATCCAAACTATTGACGCGCATGGAAATCTCGCTCCTTCAACAGAGGTAACCACTACATTAGAGTCTCAATTCGGAACCTTACAAGCCTCTTCATCGGGCAATGGGTATTGGGATTTTATTGGTCAAACATCAGGGGAATATTCCCTTGAACTGGTTCAAGACAGTGCGACGCACAGTATTTCACTTACAGTAGAGCCTGGTGATGCTGTACGGCTCATTTCTTCGATTGAAGACCAAAGTATTGCACAAGGCGATACAGTTTTGTTGCGTGTTCAAGGTATTGATATGTTTGATAACATCGTAGATGTAGATGCCAAAAATACCACTGTCAGTTGTACATCTGGTTCTGCAGAACATGTCACTTCTGATACTTGGGAATTAGATGTGTCTTCGGCTGGTAATGACCGTTCGTGCAACGTTCTTTGGAATGGTCTTATCTCACAAAATTATTTTGATGTTGAAGCAGTTCTTCTTGGAGGGGCTGTCGGTTCAACAAATACTGCAATGGGGTTGGGAATATTTTTGTTAACCCTCATACTTGTCACATTAGTCGTTTTAGTTCGGCGAGCAAATCAACAAGAAGATGAATGGATTGAAGATGCCTTCGAGGATGATGAAGAGTATGAAGACGAATTCGAGGATGAAGAGGACGTCATTACAGAAGAACTGCAAGAAGACAGTTCTGTGGCAGATGATAAATCGGGTATAACCTTGACCGATGAGTTACGCGCTTCTTTGGCTCAACAAGCTGCGGATGTAGGAGTAATGCAAGCAGCACCAGGAACTGAACAAGGGTTAAGCGGTTGGTATGTCGATGTCAGCAGTGAAATACAATATTGGAACGTCGGTGCTGATGGTTCTTGGACACGAGGCGAATAGAGTGTCAAATTCGACACCTCTTATGGATTCAGATGACTTGAAGCAGTTACTTTGGCTTCTTCCTGCTATTACCTGCTGGCAAGGGCACGCCTTGTTTTCAAAATTCAAGAGCGAAGTTGTATTACCATTACTGAACTATATACTCTAATCATTCTTCTTGGGTGGCCTTTTCAAACATCTCAAAAAATTCATCAATGTCAAGGACACCATTTCCATCGATGTCTAATCGATGAAATATCACTCGATATTCATCGTTTGAATATGTGATATCCAAGGCTTTGAGTGCAGAAATAAACTCATGTAGTGTGAGATGGTTTTCACCTTTTATGTCTGCAGCATGGAATGCAGCAAGCCTGTTCTCTCGGTCTTTTTTGGTCGGGTTTGAAAATTGTAAATAAAACGTTTGGAAAGGAGTCGTTCGAATTTCACTGTGTTTCTTTCCATAGCCATAGTAAGTGATTGAGCCGAGTAAAATTGCAGTTCCTCCACCAATAAAGGCCTTTGAACCCATGATGTAAATCAAAATTCCACCAGCAATAATGCCCCAAATCTGAATCCAAGGATAAAAGTGTGATTTGTATTCAGGTTTGTACCAGTCTTGAGAATCCTTTGAGTTTCGCAAAATTAGTACGCAGGAATTGATTAGCATGAAAATCATAATCTTGAATCCAGACGCCAATTTTGCTACATCCTTGACGGGCAAAAACATGATGGCGATTAACATCGCCCCACCGGTGAAGATAATTGGCCAGTGTGGAGTCTCATATTTTGCGTTAACATTTTCCATTGCATCAGGTAGAAGATTGTCTCGAGCCATAGCAAACAGGAATCGAGATGCTGCTAAGATACCTGCTAATGCCATCGAAATCATGGTAAGAATCGCTAAAATTGCAGCGACCACGCCGATTCGAGTGCCGGCTACTGCGTCGACAAAGGCAAAAATTGGGTCTTCACGAGGATAGCCTGACGCATCAAGCCACCATTCACCAGGCAGCGCTGCCATCATGACATACGTGACTGCACAATAGAGGAATGTTGCTATTGCGAGCGAAATCATGATTCCGAGAGGTAAATTTCGTCCAGGGTCTTTTACTTCGCCTCCGATTGCAGCAACTTTGGTCACTCCTGCATAAGCCACAAAGACAAATGCCGAAGTTTCAGCGATTTTCCAGGGTTCAGCATTGAATGCTGAATCAATAGGTCGAGCATAGTCTGTATTCGGATCAAAGAGTTGGTATATGCAGACTACTAACAGCATCAACAAGGTGACTGTAAGGATTGGTGTCTGGATCGCTTTTACCTTTTTAACGCCAAGAATATTGATGACCGTAATGAAAAAGAGGGCACATATTGAAATTATTGTCTTGTTAAAACTGATGTCGAAATAGGTGTTCACGGCATACATATAGGCTGTAAAACCGATGAGTGCAAAGGCCGCTTTCAGCAGAAATGAAGCCCACAAACCCAATCCACTAATGGTGCCAAACAAAGGTCCATACGTCCTTTCCAAATAGACATATGAGCCGCCACTTGAGGGCATAGCGGATGCTAATTCAGATTTTGATAACGCACCAGGCAGCACAACTGTCGCAGCTAAGAGGAAAGCCAGCCAGATACCTGGTCCCATGATTTCAGCAGCAAATGCTGGCATGACAAAGAGTCCTGAGCCAAGCATTGAGGAAAGCGATATGATTACGATGCCAGCCAATCCAATAGTACGCTCAATTTTGAGTTGGACTTCCTCCATAGCCCCTTTCAAGTCACCCTTGAGAATTTTACTAGCAGTTTTTAGTGGCATGACATCCCCGAAATACGACATAGAATGTCTATTGATTTGATTCGAAACGACTAAAGCATATATTTTCTTGTATTATTTTACTTCAAAAGGTGTCGGAATGCGGTAATTAATTTCTCACCGGGCTTTGGCAATGACCTTCATTTCAACGGCAATCGGAGTAGGGAGGGCGCGAATGGCGAGTGTTGTCCGAGTTGGTCCAACTTGGCCAAGTGTTTCAGCCCAGACCTCATTATAGCCTTGGAAATCACGGTCCATATCAACCAAAAAGGTCGTGACATCGAGTACATCATCAATCGAACCACCTGCTTCTTCAAGAATGCGAGTTATGTTATCGATAACTGCTTGAGTTTGAGCTTTGATATCATAATCTAAAGTCGTTCCACTTTCATCATGTATTGGACCACCGGGGATTGCGTTTGTTCCTGGTTGGCGTGGGCCGACGCCGGAGAGATAGAGCAAATCTCCAACACGGCGCGCATGTGGGTACGCACCGACTGGCTTGGGCGCAGCCGCACTATTTACGGAATCTTCGCTTTCTGTAGGTTCCCAAAGAGCAGGACCATTTTGCTCAATATTATCGTCAGCATCAGACTCGTTTGAAACAAGTTCTTCAGTCACCGATTGTTCTGCATCCAATACATTTCGTTCACCAGAGAAATATTCTACATCATCTTCATCGTATTCCTTATCACCAGTTCCTGAGGGGGCAGGGTCTAGATGAACTACTGCTCCACCTGCACCATGAAGTGCTTCATAGGCAAGGACCTCGCCAGTCAAATCATTTCGATTTTGATTCATTCCTGAAAGCCACCACATCGGTTTGAATGTAACCACTTTGTTTACTCTAATTTGTTGATGAATTGTTCGAGATAATTGGCCAACATCTTCAAGCCGTCCTTCACTTAAGAATTCTAAGATTTTGTGGTTCCATTCATCATCTTTGAGTGAATGTATTCGGTCATCTTTTGGTTCAATGGGTTTGGTAAACATTCGATTTGAAAGGGACATAGCCGTAATTGCGATTGCCTTTCTTCCAGTTGATTTCACAACATCCATACATGCTTTTGCTAAAACCGTAGTTTCTGCACGATTTGAATATACATTTGATGAAACGATTACTGCAGGGATTGCATTATCTGGATTCAGGAGTTTTAATGCAACAACTGAGCCAACATCGATAGGGAATCCATGGTAAGCAATAGTTCGACTTTTGAGACCTCGTTTTTGATTTGCTTCGTTCCAAGCATGAGCGAAATTTTCATCGATATTGAAGGAATATGGAATAGAGCCTAAATCATGGAAGTCATTGTCAACCATCACCCATTCTGGATTCGGGTCTGAAATGATTTGGTGTCCAATGATGCTTGGCCAAGTTGTGGAATAGATTATCAAAAGGTCTGCCTCACTGTCTTTGATACGTTGTGCTGCGTTTTCAAAGGCATCACGTAATCGCCCCCAACCTTCGTTTTGTTCTGGAACCAAAACGGTATGAGGATGAACTGGAACAATATACGAGCCAATTAATTCTCCGTCACTCATTCACTCGCCTCCTTATAGTTTCGAGCAGGCCATTCAACAACTGCATTTCCAGTACCGATAATCGTTCCATATCCATGTAGAATTGCTGGGTAAGATGGCACGTCGAGTGTAGAAAGTAGCCATGAAAGACCTCCGCCATCACTTTCTGCGATGGCTTGTTCAGTGAATTCTGGCATTTCATCGAGGATTCGTTGAGCTTGTCCAGAGCGGAAGTAGTCAATCATTCGCATATCCCACAAATGCATGGCATGGCTAGTGATATGTTCTTTACTCATGTCTTCAGGTATTGCTGATTCAGTTGTGAAATGCCGGTGCGAGAGAGAATTACTTGCTAGAACAACAACTTTTTTTCCACTTGCCAGAATTGCTTCACGGGTTACTCGTCCTAATTCAATCATCATTTCTTGCATGACTTCAACCGAGTAATAGTGTCTTGAACGATTACTAGAGATGACAACCAATGGCTTATCCCACACAGGATTGAACATATGTCCGGTTGTAATTGTCCCATAGTCTACACGAAAATCGGGATTCTCCATCATTTTGACAGCTAAGCCTGCTTCACTAGCTCTATCATGAATTTGTCGAGACAAATCGACATCGATTTCAAGGTCGTAATTGTAGCGGAATAAATTTGGAAATACAGGGTCTACTGAGAGATTCTTGAAGTGAGGCAATCCCAAGAAGTGTGTTCCAACATATGTTTGCCAGTGTGGGGAAAGCAACACAATTGCGTCGTATTCGACATCAGCAAGCGATTCCCGTAGCCGTTCATAGCCCCAACGCAACTGCTCCCATCCGCCTTCAGATTTCGGTTCATTTTGTGGAGGATTTTCTGCATAAACCAAGTGTGGTGGGTGAGGTGCTATACAACCCGCGACAATTTCACCCTTCGACATGGATGAACCCATGTGCCGGGGGATTATATCGGCATCGGAGAATCACTCTTCACAAACCTTCACGCCCGAACCCTCAAACAACCCCCCTACTTGGCAAGTGTATGGAGGCAGAACAGGAACCTCATGAAGTTCTAGTCAAAGCACCATTTTTAGCACGAGCATTAGATGTTGAAACGGGGATAAAACATATCTTGGCACCAGCATTTTTGGGTGCTGTAATCGGTGGTATTTGGCAATGGAAGGTAATGCCACAAGTGGGGCAAATCAATTTGCCTAATCCGATACATGGAGCCCTACTAGTTGGTATAATACTCTCTCCATTATTGTACAAGGTTCTAGTTGGTGATGAGGCATCACGGTGGAAAGAATACACTCTTGGTCTCTCATTCCTAAGTCTACTGTTTTCCATTATCTGGTTATCTGGATGGGGTGCAATTTTCTGTGGAGGATACGGTGCTCTACTAGTTTGGGTGTGGGTCAGCACCGATTGGGGGCGTTATCATTTACCACCGTTCAGATATGGTTTGTGGCATGCCATTGGAATCGATTTAGGTGCATTTGCAGGTAGTGTATTAGTCTACACACAATTTATGTGATTACGAGGTATAACTCTCTTCATTATTCGGAAATTCTCCCGAACGTACATCTGCGCAATAGTTTTTGATAGCCCCATCAATTTCTTCGGCCAAATTAAGGTAACGTCGAAGAAAACGAGGCGAGAAGTCCATTGTAATGCCCAGTAAATCATGCAAGACCAATACTTGGCCGTCACAATCAGGTCCAGCACCAATACCAATGGTTGGAATCGAAATGGCTTTACTTACTTTAAGTGCCAATTCACGTGGAATCTTTTCCAGAACAATCGCAAAACACCCAGCCTTTTCGAGAAGTAATGCGTCTTGAATCAGTTTTGCAGCCTCTTCATCCTCCTTTGCACGAACCGTATAGGTTCCAAATTTGTAAATGGATTGCGGTGTAAGACCTAAGTGGCCCATTACTGGAATACCTGCAGTGAGTATACGCTCAACCGATTGAATAATTTCCGTCCCACCTTCCAATTTAACAGCATGGCCTTCGGATTCTTTCATTATTCGAATTGCAGATTCCAATGCAATTGCAGAATTTCCTTGATATGTTCCAAATGGCATATCGACAACAATCAATGCTCTATCAACAGCACGTTGGACACACTGCGCATGATAGATCATATGCTCAAGAGTAATTGGGACGGTGGTGACTTGTCCTGCCATAACATTTGATGCAGAATCACCCACGAGGATGACATCAACACCTGCTTGGTCAACAAGTTTGGCTAGCGAGTAATCGTAAGCCGTCAGCATGGTGATTTTTTCACCAGCACGCTTCATTTCCTGAAGAGTGTGCGTGGTAACTTTCCTCGCCTTACTGTGAACCGACATGGTTGTGCGACGGGCATGTTTGTTTTGAAACCCTCGCAGGTGAAACATCACTCAAATTCACAGAGGGTCAATGATGGAGCAGTGTGATTCGAGTAGTGTTTACGAACTACGTTTGAATATTTGTGTGTCAATTGGAATCGTGCTTCTTGATACACACATTGGTCATTTCAGAAAAGAAATCCAGAGACCAACGCCCCCCTTCTCGCCCTACGCCAGAATTTTTGACACCCCCAAAAGGAGTTCGTAAATCTCGATGAAGCCATGTGTTCACCCAAACAATTCCCGAATCTATTTGAGCAGAAAACGCCCTTCCACGTTCTAGGTCATTGGTCCAAACAGAACCGGCAAGACCATATTCGGAAGAATTCACCATCTCCAAAGCCTCTTCTTCACTTGTGAATGCATGTAATGTCACCATTGGCCCAAATATTTCTTCCGTCGCACACCGAGAAGTATAGTGGAGATTTCCGACAACCGTTGGGAGTAAATATGCACCTATTCCTTCTGGTCCATTGTAGCCAGTCATTGCACGGGTGCCACCGGTTAGGATAACTCCCCCCTCCTCTATTGCTAAATTGATGTATGATTCAACTTTCATCAAATGCTCCGGTGAGATGACAGTTCCCATGTTTGTATTTTCATCCAGAGGGTCGCCGATTTGAAGAGCATTGACTTTTTCGATAAATCGGCGAGTAAATTCTTCTTCGAGGCTTGCCTCAATAAATATCCGAGAGCCGCAAAGGCACACTTGTCCAGAATTGGTAAACGCTGCACGAACCGCACCATCAACCGCTTTGTCAAGCTCAGCATCCTTCAACACTATAGTTGCATTTTTCCCACCGAGTTCAAGAGATAATTTCTTGAACATTGGTGCAGCAGTTCGAGCAACAATTCGTCCAGTTTCAGTGCCTCCAGTAAATGAAATCGCTTTGATATCCGGATGTTCGAGAATGGCTTGTCCGACTTCAGGGCCGAGGCCGTGGACAAGATTGAAGACACCCTTTGGAAATTCAAGTTCCAGTAATGTTTCGGCCAATAGATGAGCGGTAAGAGGTGTAATTTCGCTTGGTTTGGCGATGATTGTATTTCCCATGAGGAGGGCAGGAGCAACTTTCCAAGTCAACAAGTAGAGGGGAAGGTTCCACGGCGTGATGAGACCTACAGTTCCAACAGGAGAACGGTGAACATAATTCATTGCATCCTCCATTTGAAAGGTCAGTTCAGATTGCTCTCTACCAAAGGATGCAAAAAACCGGAAATTGCTGACTGAGCGTGCGGCATCAACTCGTCGAGATAATGCGATTGGTTTACCGGTGTCCATTGATTCAAGTTGAGCAATACGCTCTGCTTTTTGTTCAAGAGCATCAGCAATTCGGTCCAGCCAATCAGCACGTTGGTCCAAAGATAATGCACTCCAAGCAGATTGTGCAGCCTGACAAGCGGCTACAGCCGGTTCAATATCTACAGACTTAGAACGCGGAATGGTGGCAATACATTGTGCTGTAGCTGGATTGAAATCTTCGAGGATTTCGCCATCAGCAGCATGATGAAAAGAACCATCAATAAAATTCTGGATGCTGAGCATGTTCATGCCTCCACATCATACAACCAACGGTCTTGGTCAGGGTCCCATTCATCCCATGTTGGCAATGTTTCAAGTCGCTCCAAGTAATGTTCAGGAACAATGCCTGGTACAATGAATGCTTTTTGTCGATGCAACGGATAGGGATTGCGCAAATCAATTCCAAGTACTCCGAGTACGGCACGAGCGACATACCACATGGCTTGAGAATTCCACCCATGTGCAATCTTAACAACGATTCCCAAACCTTTGGGGTAATCTGGGTGTTCAATCGCCAGTCCAAGCAAGCCATCAGCCCCTTCTTTGGCGATGACCTTGCCCTTTCCTGCCTTGAGAACAGTCGAATCAAGACGATTGAAACCACCGACTAAATCAGGATGTCGAACCATGGCTTCCCAGATCCAATCTTTGTCCTTATCACGAACCAATCCTGCATAGATTTGAGCAAGTTCTGCAACGGTGTTTGATACTGTAGGGAGACCGCATCCATCTTTTGCAATACGCAAGGGTTTCCAGTCCTGGCCAAGATATGTACGCAATTCTACCATGTAGGCATTGAATACTTCATGGGTGGGCAAGGTGTATCCTGCTCGATTCCATCCTTTCTTACGACATCCATGTAGGATAGCAGCATGCTCGCCAGAACATGTGTGGAACCAGCGGCGAGGACGTCGAACTTGACGTCCAAATTGAATCAATGGAACATCCAATGGTGTAAGCATAAGTGGCCATTCTTCTTCGGAAAGAAGTGATTGAGCTGCAGCGACATGCTCCGTATCGCCATTGTGAGAAGCAACAGCAATCGCTTTTTGCTCCCAAGAAGTATCTTCCAACTCTTCAGTGAATGCTTTGAGCATAAATGGCTTCATCATTGAACGACCATAACACAGCACATTTCCACCAAAGGAGTGGATGACTTCATCACCATGGGACCAAGCGATGGCTCCATGAATAGTGGTTTCAGAAACTCCGTTTCGACGATAATCTACCAACGGTTCCCATGCTACTTCACGACCAGTTGGAATTCCTTCGACCTTTTCTCCAAGCGGTGAATCTGGAAACAGTGAACTACCAGGATTACCAGGTTCAACTGCTGAAGGCGTATCGTGTTCAATTGCCACTTTTTCACCTCTCTGCAAGTATTTTTTCGACTAAAGGTACAACTTGATTCATGTAAGCGGTCATATTTCTACAGACTCGTTCCGAGTCATGATTAAAGAAATCAAACCAAGCCATAATTCGATCTTCAGGATGGAAGCGTTCGCAAATTTGCTGGGCCACTTCATCGATATTTCCAATCAATGCATTATGAGCGGCATTCTCTACTTTTAAGGGGTCGATAGTACCCTCTAATGCATTCCAATAAGCACCAAGTGCTAGTTTTGCTTCTTGTTTTGCAGCAACGCTTTGCTGTTCTGAAGTTAGATTTTCTTCTGCATTGAGAAACACGAAAGATGTTCGTGGCATGTCACTTCTCTTCCATGCCCCACCATCATTATGGTAAACATCACGCATTCGTTCGTGAGTGGCGTCAATAATTTCTGGTTTTGTGATTGATAAATTGAATACTTTAACGGGTAAAATTGTGTTGAGAAATACCTGCGCTTTTGGGTCATGAGTACCTGCAATCATGACTAACAAATCCTTGCGGAAATCTTGGGGTATTATCTTCAAGTCTTCGAAGATGTAGCGTTTTGGAATTTCAATTTCATCAGGAGCAGATACCAAATTTTCAAACTCTACGGCAGCGTTTTGAACCTTTTCCCAATCTTCATCACTGCGAAAATTACTGCGTCTAAGGACGGTCGAATAGGTCATTTCGGAATTAATAACATCTCCGCGTAAGAGTCGCAAAAAGATGTCACTTGCTTCTAAGAATATTTGACCGCGCAAAGCCGGCCATGCCGCTTCCTCAATCGAATTCCGAGGTATGATGCCATATGGGCGGGCCATGAATTCAAAGCGACCTGCTGAAAATCCAACATGGAGTTTACGGTTTTCATCTTGATTGAGGCCGTGCAATAGGAGTGTATTAGCAATTCTTTCCGCTTGGGCAATCGGTCCTCCAGAGGCCAAAATTGAGACTACAGCACTTCCGATTTCGATGGATTTTGTCCTTCTAAACGATTCCATTGCTAATTGTGGGAAATCGGTACAAAGTCCAACTTCACCCTGCCAATGCGGAACGACTGGCTTTGAATTAGATTTTTGAATTTCAGTCGATAAATGTGCTTGTGCAAGCCACCCCACGCCAAATCCAAGTTTGTCAGCACACTCAAGTTGCTGGAAATAATTTGCAAGCATTTCTTGCTCATTTGGAATCAAACCCGTTGAATCCGGAGTTTGACTTATTGAAAAGAAAATATCATGCTCCATGGGTGGCACCAATCCTTCCAATCGAAACCACATCATAACGAGTGTGGCTGATTTCGATGATTATTCATTGGCTTTATTGGGGTTGGTTGAATTGAAATTAGCCAAATCTTCGATACGTTGTCGAACAGCCACAGGCGATGGAAGGCCTACATTGAGGAATGAATGAAGACAATCTGAGAGGTGAAGCATAGCAGTTTCATAATCCTCTGCAATTTCTGCGATGTCTGCTAGCCCCCATCGAGCCACCAATTGCCCAGACAAGTCTTCAAGTTCGACTGAAAGGTTGAGTGATTGTTCATACAACTCTTTAGCAGCAGCAAAATTTCCAATTGTCGCTTGCGTATGAGCCAAATCAGCCATCGCTTCGATTTGGGCTTCTTCATCTTTCATCAGCATGGCTAATTCGATACGACGGGTGCCATGGACCAATGCATTGTCATGGTCGTTTAATTTTTTTGAACATGTTTCGAGAAGCGCAAGACCGTAAGCAATACCTTTCTTGTCATCGATGCTTTCTCGAAGTCGAAGCGAACGTGTTGCAAATGTTTGTGCCTCTTCATATTCATTTTGACTCAGGTGAAGTAAGGCTACATGGTGTGAGATTGCCGCAGCTAATGCAGTGCCCCCCTCTAATAGTTCAGAATGAGCACCTAATTCAGCAAACACATCAATATCTCTTTGAGCATGCTTGAAGATTTCAAAATCAGCCCAACTACGTTCAAGGTCGTCAGAAGCATTGGCTTTTGCATGGTGGAGCAACTTTTCACTAAGTTCAGCATCTTCTAACTCTAATGCCAAAGGTACGAGACGAAGGGCAAGTGCAGTGTTGATGTCATCCATTGCACCACCAGCAGTGAGCATATCGAGAATTCGACGGGCTTGCTCAGCATTTACCTCCCCGTTCATGTGTGTGCGCTATCCCTTCGCGTCAAGAACCTATGTGTTTGCTTAGTTCAGAGTTAAACGTTGATAACCCATAGGTCATACCGCACAATATGGGTGACTATAGTGGATATTTGCAAGGCTTGAGCCTTGCAGCAATCCTTATTCTTGCTCCAATTGCTTTGCAATCTTTACTTTCCAATGACGCAGAAGTCGTTTATGTCTTGGTGCCAGGCGAGGAAGAAGTGACCACAATCTACATTGAGAACAACACTACAAATGATGATGCTCGTGGCACGGAACTGAATCGCTCTGAAGTTGCACGAATTGCTACCTTTAACATCAAAGTATTTGGTGAAACCAAAATGGGTAAACCAGCAGTTGTGGAGGTTCTTGTAGACACTATTTTGAATTATGATTTGGTTGCTGTACAAGAGATAAAAGACATGGACCAAACAGTG